>Ga0116183_1000168_pt1 | contig 74174 bp, 62 predicted proteins | sample AD_UKC078_MetaG_FD_89753 | JGI IMG/M metagenome (GOLD analysis project Ga0116183, IMG submission 89753) | Active sludge microbial communities of municipal wastewater-treating anaerobic digesters from USA - AD_UKC078_MetaG | ecosystem: Engineered > Bioreactor > Anaerobic > Digestate | place: USA...
CCAAAAGACGGTTTATGATTTAAAATTGCTGGTTATCTTTTTGAAAAAGTCGGTTATGTTTTTTAAAAAGTTGGTTATGTTTTACCAAAGTCTTGCTGCTCCTTGTTGCTTCTCGGTTTATTGGTTAATAATATATAAACCTGCTCTTGACAAAATTTGTCTGATTTATGACATCAAGGGGTGAATTTGTAAAATTAGTTCTACTACGTACCCAACTGAACTTTTTTATCATCTTTGTATTCATTCAATTTAGAAAACAAAAAGCTTTCACTATCTATGCCTATTGATTCGGCAGCAAGGCTTAAACTGATCACTTCTTAGTCAGAGAACTTAGGGACGACTCTTCTACGGGGCATATTACCCTTTTCATTTACTAAATCAGCAGAAAACATCTTTTCATTCCTCCGCTACAGATTCGCCTGAGATATAGTTACTTTTGCATCGGTAAGTTATGTAGGCTATAAATAGCTATGGACTTCCGAGTCCAATATTCAGTTTAGTTTCGTATGCCCATAGAGTGATAATTGGTCGCAAGAGACCTTATAGGAGAGTACCGATTCTTAGGAGTGCATATTTCGGTGATACCCACCCAGCGATTTCGGTCATATCCACCCAGTGCTTTTACTGATACATGGCTTTATTTTGCAAATTTATTATTTCTTTCTCAAACTCTCTCCTTTAATATCAAAACGGTGTGACGAATGTACAATTCTATCCAGTATCGCATCAGCAATAACCTCATTGCCTATCACGTCATACCATTTACTAACCGGCAGCTGACTTGCAATAATTGTAGCCTTTCTCCTATGTCTGTCCTCTATGATTTCCATAAAATCGTTTTGTTGTTGCCCCTCTAATGCTTTCATTCCAAACTCATCGATAATGAGTAAATCTACTCTGGAGATCTTGGCAACCAACTTGATGATTGTCCCATCTACTCTTGCCTACTCCTGCAGCACCAGTTATCAGGATCGCCTCTCCTTTATCTATATAACTTCCGGTACCCAACACTGCCAACATGTTTGAATCTACCCCACGATGACTACCGGCTTGAAGTTGTTCCAAGGTTGCACTGTAACGGAAATCTGCCTCTTTTACAAGGCGGTTATTCCGATTCGTTGTACGGGTATCTCTCTCTGCCTGCAAAAGTAGCATGATTCCGTCAACAAGAGTAAGCTTATCTAAACGTTTGGTTTCGCCAAGTGAAGCCCATAGGCGAGCCATGCCTGATAGCTTGAGCGAGTGAAGTTCTTTAATAATTTCTTCCATGATACATTATTTTATAAATTATTGATAATAAGCCGCTCCCCGGATATTCTCATGATTATCCGGTTCGGGATTCTTTTTAATTGCATTTTCCTCTTCGATAAAAGCCTGTATGTTGCGCAGTACACGTTCCACAAACTTGTAGGCGTATTGTTTATGTTCCATGGCTATCCGGCAGGCTTTTTCCATTTCCGCTGCGGGGGTTATTCTTTGAAGACGCAGTAAGCCGTCACAGCGATTGTAAAAGAACTCCGGTGGAACATTTTGGGAAGCGAACATTAAGGTCAAGAACTCTCTTAATACAGCAGACTTTTCTCCTGCTCTCTCTGTATAGTAGGCTAGGGAGCGTTTCTACGCAATGTATTGATAAGGAACCGAGTAATAATGCTTGTCTCATCCTAGGTATATACACCCGTTGATATAACAGTTTAACTTGATTCTCAACTAAGCATTTGTCTTTAGGCTTGCCTGGTCTTGCAGGCAAAACCACAAAACCATAATGGTTACCCAAATGCTCCATCAAACGATTTATCTCAGGCTCGTAGCGGTCACTTTTGGTGACAGCTGACTTTAGGTTGTCCGGAACGACAATCTTAGTTACTCCGCCAAAGAAGCAGAACATCTGGGTAATAGCATAAATAAAATCTTCACTCTTTTGTGAAGGCACGCAAAGGGCAAATGCATAATCCGTATAAGGCAAGCAGCCCACAAAGGTCTGCACTTTAATGATTTCCCCCGTATCCATATCTGTATATTGCATTGGATCACCGGCAAAATCAATGTAGCACTTCTCCCCAGCCATATAAGTATTCACTAAGACAGTGGAAGGTGTTTGGATAGCAGCGTGTTGGTTCAGGTGGAAACAGAACTGGGTGTACCCGTAACCGCAGGGATACTCAATGATATACTCCTCCCAAAGCCGTAAACGGGTTACGTGTTTACGGGTAAGCTCTTTCTCTAAATAAGGCAATCGCTTAGAAAAATCTTCAAACCGCTTGTCTACATAAGCAGGAGAACCACCGTTAAATAGATGCTCCAACTCAGGATTATCTTTTTGCAATACCTCTTGAAGATCAATGGACAAGCCTTTAAACTGACGTATGTATTTATTTACCGTTTCTTTGTAGAGTCCAAGTTGTGAAGCGATAGATCGGCTGGAAACTCCACTATGGTGTAATTGAAGTACTTGTTTTAGTTTACTCATTTCTGTTATTTTACCCGCCATATAATTGTGCATTAATTTATTATCGATTAAAACTAGAGCACAAAAGTAAAACAGATGTGAATATGACTGGGGGGGGGTAATGCTCCGAATTATGCAAATAAAGAAATTAAGCGCATATTATCTACAAAAATTGTATTCCAAAAAGCATCAAAGTCCAAAACGTTTTTTAACTTTGCAAAATCTCAGGAATGAGACAACATAGTTTAAGAGCGTTTGTAAGATATTATCCTTGTTCAGAAAATCGCCAAATTTCAAGAACAGTCCAAGGGTGATATAGAAACAACGCTCACGTACATTGTAACATATTTCCTACCTAGGTAATATAATATAATGGGCGTGGGCTGTTTCTATTATTTGGACTGCGGGTGTTTGGCGATACCTCTGAACAGATAATAGTTAACAGTTCCCACGCTTCTTTTTATTGTATAACCGCCAAATAAGGGGACATTTGGATTTATTAATGATAACACTATGGGATTATTTGGAGACTCACAACAAGAAAAAGAGCTGAAAGCATTAATGCTCAAAGCGTCTGAAACTATGCAAGACTTAATTGATAATGCAAAAGCTAGCTATGCAGTAACTGCTTACACTGAAAAGCTTATCAAACAATTAGCAAACGAAGTAAACACGCTCTATCAAAAAAGCGCAAATTTATCGCCTATGAAGCAAGCATCAATACAAGTTAAAATTGATGGTGAGTTTGTTTCGCTAACAAATGCCAAAATGGGATTTGTACTATTCATGAAGAATTACGAAAGAGAAATGGGCGTGAAATTTATCTGAATAGAATAAAATATGAATTGGCTCATCATTATTATTATCGTGGCTATCATTGGGACTATATTTGGTTATTTCAATTCTGGAGGAAACAAACAAGAAGCATTAGAAACAGGCTGCATGAGTGGAATGGGTTGTGGATACATAATCGTACGCATCGCTATTTTTCTAATTGGCATTTGGATTCTACTAGCAATTGGCAACTTTTTATTTGGATAAGACTACTCAAAATCAGCCCGCAATCAATTTAAACAATCGTAAACGTACAGATTACTGTGTCCCCACGTTTATAAATATTATCTACACGCCAATAACAAGGGACTAAAATGGCAAAAAAATACTTAATATGAAACAAATCACAATTTTCACATTTCTTCTATTCTTTACAGTTGGAATAGTATCTGCAAAAGACATTAAAATAACTGTATTTCCATCTGATGCAAAAATTTATGTTGATGGCTCATATAAAGCTGGTGGAATTTACACAGCCAGTCTAAAGAAAAAAGATGAATTTATTGTTATAAAAATTGAAAAAGCAGGGTATGTAACCTCAGAAACCAAATTCTTCTATAACGACAAAAGGAAATCAGTATCTTATACCCTAAAAGAAGATGAAAGTCTCAATAATTCTATTTTGTCAGCCAATGCAAATCAGGATTTCACAGTTAATGTAAATCCCAAATATGATGCTGAATCAGCTTGGAAAATGATAAATCAGGTTGTTCTAACATACTTTGATGAAATTAAAACGGCAGATAGAGTCTCTGGATATTTACAAACGAACTGGATATATCAGCGTTTTCCAGACTCTAGAATACAAGTTAGAACAAGAATTACAGTGAAAGAAATAGCTGTAAATCAAGGACTTGCTTATAAGGTAAAAGTCTCGTCTGAAATTGCCAACATAAATACAAATGTGGAAGAAGGGTTCTCTCCTTGGGGAAGAATTATAAAAACTTATGATGGATTTATTTCAGAAATTCAAAGTCGTTTAGGAGGATTATAACATGAAAAAGAATATTATTTTAACTCTTCTTGTTTGTATTTCATTTTTAACAGGTAAGGCTCAAAACAAATATCAATTAGTTGATAATTTTGATGATAACAGAAATGGGTGGACTGAATTTGTTTCAAAGAAAGCAAAAGCTGTAATTCAAGAAGGAGTGTTATTAATTGAATCCAAAGATAAAAAGGAATTTGCCTACTCATTCTCTCACCTAGGAGTATCATTAAAAGACAATTTTGAATTATCATGTGAATGTTACGTAAAAGAAATTACGGAGGATGGTGCTTTTGGGCTTATTTTTAATGGAGATAATGAAAATAATCTTTGCGCATTCATAGTCGAGAAAGGAAATGCAAGTCTACATGAAAAGCGCAATGGGACATGGAATCTGGTATCAGCTGACAAAATCAAATTAAATGATAAAAAAGGGCAGACAATACAATTAGGGATTAAAAACGAATTTGGCGTACTAAGCTTTTATGTCAATGGGATGGAAGCAATATCAGATGTTACTGGAAGAATCAATTACTCAGGATTTGGATTTCTTGTAATGGGAAAACAACTTGCAAAATTTGATAATTTGATAGTCCTACAATGATAACTAAAGACATTTAATTAAACAATAAGATTATGATATGACTATATTAGAAAGCAAAAACCATAAAAAACAGGTTAGGCTATGTTCCAACAATATTTAAAGCTAATATAATTTAGTCAGAAATAAACTTGTTAAAGACAGCATTTGATAACCATTCATTTGCTGTCTTTTTCATTAAAATAATTATTAACCCATACAACTTGTTTGAACCAGCAATTAAACCCCAAAAAAAGCATTTCATTTTGAGAGGATAAAATAAACCGTAAAAGACTGATAAATAAGCACTTAACAATCACGCAAGGCGCCATAGCTCAGTTGGTAGAGCAAAGGACTGAAAATCCTTGTGTCCCCGGTTCGATTCTTGGTGGCCAACCTTACAAATCAAGCAGTTACAACAAGTAATTGCTTTTTTTTGTGCCGTAAAATGCTCTTTTTATGGCTCTGGACAAAATCAGCAAACGGACTAGTAATGATCCAATCTCTACATAAAAAGCATAAAAAAAGTATCACCAACTTTTCTGCATTGATTCCTTACAATCATATAGCTATTTATCTCTTACATATAAGGTTTTTCATCAGCACGATTCTGCGATTTATTTTGCAGGTGAGCAAATTTCATCTTCACCAAGATGCACACAGTCAAATCTTTAAAATAACATGCATGCGCCACACCCCTCATGGCCATGTAATAATTTCCAGTTTTTTGAATGAGATATTCAACTTATGGGATACTTAAGTAATACTTGTCCTCCGTACCAGTTCTTGGAATGACATCCTCATTTTCTATATAAGTTTCTATAGTACCGAATTTGAAATCAGGTCATTTTTGAAAGTGAGAGTTACAAATTTCTGATAACATCATGTGTGAGTTTCCACACCTTGTAGCCCGCAGCGTTAAAGATTCTTTTTTATTTTAATCCAATAAAGCATTGTTATAACCATATATTTCAAAGGTAGAGAATAAAAACAGAATCTCTAGAACTTATTCCATTTTTTTATTTGTATATTTGGACAAATAAAAACTCAACTTCATGTCAGAAATAATATATGCCATAATTAAGGAATACGAAACATCAAAACTACGTAAAATTTCGGAATACACATATCCTTCAAGATCAATTTCCAATGAAGAATTATGTAGATCTCATAACTATGCTATAAATTTGTATGAAGCATATTGTAGTTGCATTCCATACGTGAATGTTACAAAAAATCCGCCTAATTATAGCTATCGTCGTGAAGCTGTAGAATTTGAGGATGCAATAAAACGATTAAAAAATAAATATCAAGATAAACTTATCGCCTATTCTCATCGTCATGGCGGATGGACTACATTTAAGTGGAGGTTTAATGAAGATATTAAATTTGTAATTAACACAAATTTCGGTTTTGGATCAAACAGCTATTTTGAGCAATCTGTATATTATAAGGGCTTAAAATTGGCTCCTTATTCGAAGCTGGTTAAATATCGTTATGCGAATTTTACATCCATTACTTCGCACACATACAAATATCACTTTGCATATTCTGAATGGAGTAAGTTGATAGATGATGCTCTTGATTTCTACAATGCAGTCGTTGAGCGACAAGACAATCACATTTTTCATTGGCTTTCAAATCACCTTGAAAAAATGACAACTGAACTTGAACGGTATATCGACGCGTCCTATTGCTATTTCGATAATATTATTAGTGAAACTAATTGCTGCAGAATATCTTATCGTACATCGAGTGAGCGTGTAGAAGGTGACGATTTTTGGATTGCTAAAAGTACTAAAATTTCAGAAGCACTGTTATTTATAGATAACATAAAAGCATTGCCAATCCAAGTTGACCCATCCAAATACATTGTAAGAATTCGTAAAATAAACAAAACATTCCTACCAAAGCTATTTGAAAAAATTCGCACACTCGAGATGGAAGCCAAGGAGTTAGAAGCACAAATTAGTACCATTTCAACTACGACACCTCTATCATTATACATAAAGCTTCATGAGAAATACTATTATTCTAAAGCTTGGCATTTATCTAATAATAAATTTGCGATGAGAATATTTTTGATGAGAATGTTGCGCCATAAATCAGATATTTCCATTTCTAAAATCAAATCAGAAATTGCTGTTTTAGAAAAACGAATAAAAGAATGGGATGAATTAAGAAATAAATTAAGTAGAATCAAATCAGTGGCAAGTGAATTATCCAAAGACAAAGATAGAATATTGTATTTTTTTAATTCAGTAGAGAATAGCGAAGATTGAATAATTTCGCATTCTAAGCATACAGCAAACCTTTCCTCTAATAAAACGACCCTCAATTTTAACTAATATTCGTTTTCGCATTTTTTATTGAACATTATTATATTTACAAGTATTTTCGGGAAAGATCCTATTTTTGTCTTCGGAAACTTCCGCGCAACCTTATGTAAAAAACAACAAGCCTGCGATGGAGCAATAGCGGGAGATTACTTCTTTAGCAGAGAGATATTCGGCCACTTATCGTTAAATTACGGTTCATGGTTGCATCACCCTACAAATCAAGCAGTTACTTGTTGTAACTGCTTGATTTGTGGCATAAAAAGATCATTTTATGGCTTTGGACGGAATCACAAAACCTCCGACTGATCTATATCCATTGGCAGTTACGCTTACTAAAAAAACAAAGAAATAGACTAGTTAACGATCCAATCTCTACATAAAAAGCATGAAAAATACCTCACCGAGTATCAGCAACATTTCCGCAGTTATTCCTTACAATCATATAGCTATTTACACCTATATATAAGGTTTTTCATCAGCATGCTTATACGATTTATTTTGCAGGTGAGCAAATTTCATCTCCACCCCCATGTACACAGCCTGTAGACCCGGGTGTACCAGTGCCCTACACCCGGGTCTACAAAAAGTTTTGCAACCAGCAATTCATATTTCTCCTCCCAACAAACAAATAGACTCACATTTGTACATTTAAACCGCCAAGTATTAGATACAATTTGCAGAATTCAACTTATTTTTTATACATTGCGCAGCAAAACATAAAACGGCATCATTTTATGACCTTACCCAATGCTATACCCGAGTATAATTTCCACAAAACAAAGTATGGAGCAGAGCTACTTATTGATATTGTGGCGCTGAAGAATATCAAAAAATACCTGCCTCAAAAGCTTTTGCACCGGCTCACCTATTACGACATAACATTCATTACCGAAGGGGAAGGACATTTTTCTATTAACGAACAAGAATACCCGGTTAAGACTCGTGACGTGATTTTTACCCGCCCCGGAGATTACAGACAATGGGATGTAAAAGGAATTAAAGACGGGGTGGCACTGATATTCGAAGAAGAATTTCTGCTGACGTTTTTTAACGATATGAATTTTCTAAAGAATATTGCTTTCTTCAATGCGCAGGAAAATCGGGCATTGCTTTCACTCAACGAGGAAGAATATCTACTCATCTACCAGCTATTGGGGCAAATTAAAAAGGAAATCAGTAATTATCAACATAAAGACAAGCACCTACTCCGCGCTATTCTGTATCAGGTACTTAAATATCTGGACAGAATCTATTCTGAAAAAATACCTTGTCAGCCCAATCATATTGTAACGAGCTGCACGGACCGGTTCATGGAGCTATTATCCATAGAAGGCAAGGTGCACCATTCAACCAGTTTCTATGCCAACAAACTCTGCATTACGCCCAATTATCTCAACGAACGGGTTAAAAACGACACAGGCATTCCGGTTACCAAACACATTCAGCATGCTCTGCTGATTGAAGCAAAGAAGCTATTATTGTACACGGATCACAGCATTAACGAAATCGGCATGACACTTGGCTTCGAGGATACTTCTTACTTCATTCGTTTCTTCCGAAAACTGACAAAGAAAACACCTGGAGAGTTCCGTAGAAAAGAAAAACCATAAAAAGTACCATTTTTGCCATTATTATGTCAGTTATTTAAAATCTTCGGGACTGTATCTTTGTTGCATCACTAAAAAACGAAGTATTATGAATTTACGAAAGTTATTATTTTTATGTTTATTGCTACCTGCCGGAAACAAGATTGCAGCCGATAATAAACCTGTTGAAGAAACAATTATAGTACTCGAAAGAGCAGCTATGGATCGATGGGTACAAGGAGATCCTGGCGGATTCATTGAGTTATCGACCGATGATGTTGTGTACGTGGATCCTTTCTTGGAACAAAAGCTGGAAGGTATTGACAAATTAAAGGAACTTTACGAGACCGTCAGAGGCAAAGTAGAAATTGACCGATATGAGTTTATACGCCCAGTAGTACAAGTCGCAGGCGGATGTGCCGTATTAACCTACAATTACATTTCTTACTATAAGGAAGAGGTGCAGAAATGGAATTGCACGGAAGTCTACCGTTTGGAGACTTCCGGCAAATGGAAAATCATTCACACACACTGGTCTCTGGTAAAGCCCTTGAAATAGCACTTTACTAATTCTCGCCGCCTCCACCTTCGGAGCTACCGCCACCTTTCACGTCATCGTTATTGATGGTTCTTGCTGCTTTTTTCACGCTGGCTTTCAACTCGCCAATGCGGTAGCTCACACTGAACCCGTAACGCATGCGCGAATAGCTGCTGTTGGTATTTTGCAAAAAACTGGCCGAACTGATTGAATTGGAATAATCAGTGTATTTTTTAAGGAAGTTATAAGCAAATGCACTTAGCGTCAATCTTTTGTCAATAAAAGAACGATTCAAACTCAATCCGTAGTCGTAATAACTGCTGCCTCTTCCTTGAATGCTAATGTAAGGAGTAGAACCCATCAGGTTCAGACTTAAACGGATATCGAGTGGAAAAGTGTGCTGCGCGCCTCCGTATGCAAAAGCATACCAACCATTATTTTTCAGATTCTGAGAAGGGCTTCTGTAATCGGAATAATTGCCGCTGGCATTCACATAAATACGTGTTTTAGGCGAAGCATTCCAATTGATGTATGCGCTCATGCCGGTAGTGCGACTCTTACCAATGTTAGCATAAGTTGAGTTCAGGATGCCATCTTTTATGAAACTATAATTTTCTATGCTATTGTTGTTAAAGCTATGGCGTAGCGAAAGATTTACACTGAGCTTAGCCGTAAAATTACTGTAAGACAGATTAAAAGCATGACTTTTCTCACTTTTCAACTCCGAATTACCATAGCTAATGGCACTCGGATTACTATCATCAACATACGGATTAAGGAAATAAATACTGGGGCGCCAAATACGCATGTTGTAACCAACGCTTAGGTTTTGAGTCTGACCTATTTTTAAACCCATACTAGCCGAAGGAACCCAATCACTCAAATAAGAGTTAAAATCGCTCCCGGTACCTACCAGGTAATTCACTTCCTGACTAGTATACTCATAACGAAGTCCTGCCTTGGCCGACAATGTCTTGTATTTAAAGGAATAGCCTCCGTAAATAGCCAAAATATTATTTAAGTGCTCGTAATGACTGCTCTTTTTTTCGTTGTAAGCATAATCATCCGTTCCGCCTTGCGCCAGAGAAACGTTATTTTCACTCACATTATTACGTATAATGTACTTCGCACCGGTTTCAAGCGTATGCATCTTGCCTAAAGGCGTAGTATAGTCAGTCTGGAAAGTATGTTCTGTGGTATTGGTCTCTCCGTCAGATCGCCTGTTTTCAAGCGCCAAACGCTGCTTCCACTCATCTGGTATCTCCATGTCCGAGTAGTAAGCATAAGAATCTGAACTCTCTGGTTCCGTATTAATTTTATAAGAAAAGGTCAGCATACGATCCTTCACAGAAAACATACGTTGGTAATCTATATTTCCGCGGATGGAATACCAAGAGCCGTCCGACTTATTTCTAGCTACATATTTATACACAGGCAATCCTGCATCCGTTGTCATTTGCGTAAAACCATCGCCTTTAGTATCATTACCACCTCCGTACAATCCAAAAGACATGGAAAGCAGGCGTAGTGTATCAATTTCATAGCTAGCTTCAAGGTTACTGTATTGAAAGCTCCCGTCGTAATCATTGGCATTATCGGTTGTGAGTCGTGTTTTTCCAGTATAATCTTCACGAAGAACAGAACTATAATTTTTAGGAGAATTATTAAGGCTGTAGTTATAGTTCCCCGTTACTGTAAGTTTATTTCTCTTCACCGTTCCGTACACACTACCACCAACACCTGTATTTCGGGCACTCCCACTCAGTGTTACGGTATACCCTTCCACTCCACGGTTGTCTATGGTTACAATATTGAGGATACCTCCCACTCCTTCGGCATCGTATTTTGCGCCCGGGTTGGTAATCACTTCAATGTATTTGATGGAGTTTGCAGGCATGCTTTTCAATACTTCCTTTGGATTACTACTCATCATGGTATTGGGTTTGCCGTTTACGTGTATCTTAAAGTTGCTACTTCCGTTTACCTGAATGTTATCTTCTCCGTCAACCGTTACCAGAGGAACTTTTCGAAGCATTTCTATAACGGTATTCGTTTTGGAATCGGGGTCATCTTGTATGTTGTATTCAATTTTATCAATATCGACTTTCACCAGTGGCTTTTGCGCCACAACTTCTATTCCTTTTAGTTCGTTTGTAGCGTCGCTCACAAAGAGTGTTCCTAAATCGATGGTTTTCGACTCTTCAGTGAGTGTAAATTCTTTCTGCACGGTTGCTTTCCCTACCGAACTGATTGTAAGAATGTAAGTAGATGGTTCTGATAGTTTTTCAGAGAATTTACCATTCAAATCGGTCACAGCCATCTTTACAGCCTTTTGAGGAGAGTTTTTCTTAGCAATTTTCAAGGTTGCATACGGCTCGGCTTCTTTAGTGATGGAGTCGAGCAGTAGACCTTTAACTATAAAAAGAGGATTTTTGGGTGCTTGCGCTCGTGAAACAGATGATACAAGAAGTATCAGCAATAGTAAGAAAGTCTTGTTTTTCATAAGTATCTTTTTTATTTCGTTAATGCGCAAAAGTACATGATAGACAACACCTTACAACAGTTCGCTCGTTAATTAAACGAAACTTATTCCTTTTTAATGTTAAACAAGAAGATTTTATATCTTACCAGATAAAGTAAAAAATAACTAGCAGTAGGAGATTGATGCTTATTACAGTTCCGAAACCTCCCAGAATTCGAGGGATGAGCTCTTTGCGCGCACCCGAAAAGAAGATAGCATAACACATATTAACCACAATGTTACTGATAATCGCTTGCATGCTACAAGCCGCTATCACCAAAGTAGCCACCCCACCGGTACCTTGCAACAGGTTCAAAATGAAGGGTGTAATGTCACTCAAGCCGGTAATAAACGAAAGAAGATTCAATCCGTCGGTTCCGGCATAAAGCAAAGTATAATGAGTAAGCAACGTGAATACGACAAATAGAATAGCAAAGATCAACGCAACTTTAAACTCGAGGGGGTTGCTGCTACTCTCTTCTTCACTGGTTGGCTGGCCTGCTTTCTGGCGATGCTTGTCACGTGCATAAGTCAACCAGGCAGATGCTGCTGCCGCAACGGCCATTATAAGCAAATAGGGATATACAATGGAAAAAACATCTTTACTGAATATCAGAATAAGAATGAGGAAACGCAAAAACATCATGCTCACAGCCAGCAACATAGCCGCTACGTATTCGGATATTTCATTAAGTTGGGCGGTTCTGCTTTTGCGGGCCAGCACGGAAATGGTAGCTGTACTGCTATACAATCCTCCTATCACGCCTGATACCAATACGCCCGACTCGCGAAAAACATAACGGCGCAACAGGTAAGAAAGGTATGATATGCCCGACACAACTACTGTTGCTAACCAGATACTATAAGGGGTAAGATTCACTTCGGGAATGATATTCTCGTTGGGAAGCATGGGGAGTATAATACCACTGATGGCAAGGAACTTGGCCAAAGTGGCTATCTCGTCATTTTCCATCTGTTGTGCAATTTCCGTAAACGTGTGCTTCATTTCGGTAAAGAGCAACACGGTTACAACTACCATGACATAGAACCAAGACGGCTGGGTAGATACAATCGGTGCCAGGCAGTATGTAATCAGTGCAATGATAATGGTGGTAACTCCAAACACATGAAACTGGGCTTGCTTCACGTAGTAGTTGATGCCCAACAACAGTCCCAAAATAAGTCCGCCACCCATAAAAAGACGCATTTCAGAGGGATCTAATATATAAAGAAGATATCCTAATATACCAATAAAGGTAAAGGTTCTATCTGTTCCGAAAAGGGTAGTCTCCCCTTCACGTTTCAGACTGATTTTTCGTTGATTCAGTCCGATTAGAAGAGAAAAAAGGGTAACCAACACAAAGGTAACCAATTCTGCCGGGAAGTAGTTGTAGAGTTTCTCCATGAAGCGCGCTTAGATGTTAGTATGTTGATAACAGTTGTGAAGTGGTATTGTTCGAAACAAAACAATTCACCAACTTTTAAAGGGCTTTTTCATTAAGTGTGAGTTATAATAACGAATATCTCCGGTGACTTCCTCTCCGATGAAATGGGGCTTTACAAACGATTCGTTTTCTTGGGACAATTCCACTTCGGCCATAACAAGTCCTTCATTATCACCATAGAATTCATCAATTTCAAAGACATGATCACCCGACTTAACGAGATAGCGTGTCTTATCAATCACACCGGGTTCACAAAGTGTCATTAGTTCACGGGCCTCATCAAGCGGAATTTCCTTCTCCCACTCATAACGACTCATCCCGGCAGTATCCGAAGCTCCTTTAATCGTTAAATAGCCCTTTTCATCGCGAATACGCACGCGAACAGTGCGTCCACGCGCACTGCTGATATAGCCTTGAACAATGTGGCTGTGGGCGTATGCATACGACTTATACTCTCCCTGAACCAAAAACTTACGTTCTATCTCTTGCGCCATATATCATTTCCTTTGAATGGTTCAATGCTTAGAAGTTCAACTGCATGCGAAGTCCCAGAATTCCGTAAGCATTTCCTCCTTTTCCGCTGTTTTCATCGACTTTTTCGCCGTCGTAAACCTTTTCACCGGAACTGTTGTAACCCACTGCCGCGCTGTTAAAAGCATCAGCATATTTATCATTATTAACGTATGAGTAATTGAGTTGCAACTTCAGGTTACGGGTAGCGTAATAGTTTAATCCCAGAGTCAGCCCGTTGCTCGAGCCTCCTTTTACCTGAGTTCCGTTCAGGTCGATACGGTCAAAACGAGCAGCTAGTTCCAAATCGCCCCAACTTTTGCCGGGCGTGGGTTGCGTAAACGCTCCCCTGGAAGTACTGTATTTCTGTTGTCCCCCAAAGAGCAGGTAACCCGCCTGTATATAAAAGCCGTTGAATTTCTCTGTACTCAAATCGCCACTACGATGGGTATGGTTCAGAATATACTCGCCTTGCATGCGAAACTGTCTGTGAAATCCCGCCAGTTCTAAACCTGCCAGCAAATCATTGTCAACATTCGTAATAGGTGCAGTGTCTAAAAACTTAATCTTATTAATGTATGATAATGAAGTAGTGCTATAACGAACTGTATTGGGCATTAGTGAACCCACTGTTGTTTTCGGGGTGCGATACGAGAGTGCCCCGCCTAAATGAAATCCTCTGGTCTTGTCCTGGGAAAGGGGCATCCATACGGCACGCGCCGTATATGATATGCCTTCGTCCTGGCCTGCTTTATTATTGGTTTCGGAATAGTCTTTTTCTTTGCTACCGTTGATTCTTCTAAAGTAAACTCCGGCCGCTGTCATAAATGAGCCTGACCTCCACTCTCCTTGCACTCCCATGTGATATTCAGGGGCGAAGGCAGATACCACATTCGCCTTCTCCATAAACATCAAATCGCCCGATGAGGTCATGGCTGACATAGCAAAGCTTTCCTTAAAATTGCCGGCTTTGACACTAAGGCTATGTGGCAGGTCGTATTTCACAAAACAATCTTTCAGCGAAAAGCTGCCATCGGTAAAGTCAACTTCCATCTTGCCGGAAAGGTGATCACCAAAAGTTGCGGTAGCTCCCAGTCGCACTCTACGAAAGCCCACCCCGTTGCCCAAAGGCTGGTAGTCCTCACCCACAAAAACAGCGCCATCGGCCTGTATCCGTCCACCAAATGACAATTTGAACTTTTCATCGGCCGACTGTACCGATAAGGATTTACTAATTAAAGAATTTTCGGGCTCAGCCGACTGTAGTTTCATGGCAGCAGCCAGCATAAGTAATGTGGAAAAAGCAATAAACTGTTTTTTCATTGTAAATGTTGTTATAAAAATCTTCATACTGACAAGCGTTTGTAGTTTCATGCAAGCTTGTCAGCATGAAAACTAGCCGGTCAATCAGGCAAAAAATGAGAAGCTGACTAACAGGACAAGTGCTAAAATGAATAATGCCAGAAATAGCATCTTCAAAACGCGGTTGGCCTGCATCTCTTCTTGTTTGGTGTGCTTTAGTTTACGACTTCTGTTCATAGTGATGATTTATATTAAGTTCAACAAAATCAGCAAACTGTCTTTGCTTTGTTGTTCCAAATATACTAACTAATTTAGAAAAAGCAACACCTTAAAAAAGAAAACTTCCTACCGCCCAAACAGGCAGCAGGAAGTTTCGTTATTAGTTCTCTCCTTCCGAGGAAAACTCCATCAGATAGGCTTTGATAAAATCGTCAATCTTTCCGTCCATCACTCCGTTTACATCAGAGGTTTGGTAGTTTGTACGATGGTCTTTCACACGGCGGTCGTCAAAAACATAACTCCGGATTTGCGAGCCCCATTCAATCTTTTTCTTTCCGGCCTCAATCTTCCGTTGCTCAGCCAAACGTTTTTGCAACTCTCTATCATACAGTTGCGAACGCAAAAGCCGCATGGCATTCTCACGGTTATCGAGTTGAGAACGAGTCTCTGTGTTTTCAATAAGAATTTCTTCTTCCTCACCCGTTTCAGGATCTTTGTATTTGTAACGCAAACGCACACCGGTTTCCACCTTGTTCACGTTCTGTCCACCAGCACCGCCCGATCGGAATAAATCCCAGGTAATAGCGGCTTGGTTTATCTGAACTTCAATGGTATCATCAACCAAAGGAGAAACAAATACGGATGCAAACGAAGTCATTCGTTTACCCTGAGCATTGTACGGAGAAACACGCACCAACCGATGAACTCCGTTTTCTCCTTTCAGATAACCGTAGGCATAATCGCCTTCTACCTGAATGGTGCAGGTTTTTATTCCGGCCTCATCTCCTTCTTGTAAGTTCGATATGCTGGCTTTGTAGCCATTACTTTCTGCCCAACGCAAGTACATACGCATCAGCATAGAAGCCCAATCCTGACTTTCAGTTCCACCTGCGCCCGAATTGATTTTAAGCACACAGCCCATCTGGTCAGCTTCTTCACGAAGCATATTTTTCAGTTCCAGATTCTCGATAGCCTCCAGAGCTTTGGCATAGGCCTGGTCTACTTCTTCTTCTGTTACCAGCTCGTCTTTATAAAAATCAAAAGATAACTCCAACTCATCACTCAGTGTTTTGACTTCCTGATAACCGTCAATCCACTTTTGCAAACCTTTCACCAATTTCATCTGGGCTTCAGCTTTTTTCTGATCATCCCAAAATCCGGGAGCTTGAGTCCTGAGTTGTTCTTCTTCTACTTGTATTTTCTTGCCATCGACGTCAAAGGTACCTCCTCAGCGCATCAGTGCGCTCTTTCACGTCTTTAAGTTGCTCAATTGTAATCATAAATAAAATTTAATTGTTTATTCTCGCTGCAAATATAACTATTTTTTTAGCAGCATAAAAACAGCATTTCTATGAATTAATAAATATCTTTGTCGTAACAACTTAATTTACAATATATTTTATGAAGAAAAGTATCAAACTATTCTGCTTGCTGGTTGCACTGTTGTGCTTTACCGGCTATAGTAGCGCCAATCAAAAAGATTATCGCTACGTGACTGTTCCAAATGACCCGATGAATGCACGTATTTACACTCTCGATAACGGATTGAAGGTGTACATGACTGTATTCAAAGAGACACCACGTATCCAAACGTTTATTGCAGTCCGCGTAGGCGGAAAAAACGATCCGGCAGAAACAACCGGACTCGCTCATTATTTTGAGCACCTGATGTTTAAGGGTACCGAGAAATTTGGAACACAAAATTATGCTGCCGAGAAACCGCTACTTGATGCCATAGAGCAACAATTTGAGGTATATCGCAAAACGAAAGACGAAGCGCAGCGTAAAGCCATCTATCACACAATCGACAGTTTGTCATACGAGGCTTCAAAAGCTGCTATACCCAATGAGTACGACAAACTAATGGCGGCTATCGGGGCAAATGGGACCAATGCATATACTGGTTTTGATATGACGGTTTACACCGAAGACATTCCTTCCAATCAAATTGAAAACTGGGCTAAGATACAAGCTGATCGTTTCGAAAACAATGTAATACGTGGCTTCCACACTGAGTTGGAAACGGTTTACGAAGAGAAAAACATGTCGCTCACCCGCGATCCGAGAAAAGTATACGAGGCCGTTTTGGCTTCTTTATTCCCTCACCACCCGTATGGAACGCAAACTGTTTTAGGTACACAAGAGGATTTGAAGAACCCATCCATCACTAACATAAAGAATTACAAAAAAACTTGGTATGTACCTAACAATATCGCAATCTGTCTGTCGGGCGACTTTGATCCGGACAAGATGATTGTCACCATTGACAAGTATTTCGGGCACATGAAGCCTAACATGAACTTACCCAAGCTGAATTTAGCTAAGGAAGAGGCGCTAACCGCTCCGGTTGTCAAAGAGATACTAGGTCCGGATGCTGAAAATATCACGCTGGCATGGCGTTTCCCCGGAGCTGCCAGCAAGGAATACGAAACGTTACAGATTGTTTCTCAGATATTATACAATGACAAAGCCGGATTGATTGACCTGAACATTAATCAGCAACAAAAGGTCTTGTCGGCTTATTGCTATCCGCTCGACATGGCCGATTATAGCGTGCTTTTAATGCAGGGTCGTCCTAAACAGGGACAAACACTCGATGAGGTGAAAGGCTTGCTGCTAGAGGAAATTAAAAAGTTGCGTGCCGGTGACTTCGATGAAAAAATGCTCGAAGCTAACATCAACAATTTCAAGCTGGGCTTAATGCAACAGCTCGAGAAAAATGAATCACGTGCTCAAATGTTTGTTAATTCATTTATCAACGGTAGTAATTGGGCTGATGAAGTGACTGCTTTAGAACGCATGTCAAAACTTACTAAGTCTGAAATTGTTGCTTTTGCCAATAAGTACTTGAACGAGAATAATTGCGCTGTCATTTACAAGAAACGCGGACAGGATCCGAATGAAAAGAAAATGTCGAAGCCTGCCATCACACCGATAGTAATGAATCGCGATGCCGTAAGCCCCTTCTTGAAAGAGATACAAGAAAGTAAAGTAGAACCAATGAGCCCGGTCTTCTTAAACTTCACAACGGATTTAAAACAGTTGAAAGCTAAAACGGGTATTCCTGTACTATACAAACAAAACACAAGCAATGATCTTTTCCAATTGCTCTACTTGTTTGACATGGGCAATAACAATGATAAGGCTCTAGGTATTGCATTCCAATACATGTCTTACTTGGGCACTCCGGATATGACAGCGGAGCAGATAAAAAGTGAATTTTATCGTTTAGCTTGTACATTCAGAGTTATGCCGGGCAACGAACGTACGTATGTTGTACTATCAGGACTGAATGAGAACCTACCTGAGGCTATGGCTCTTTTTGAAAAGTTAATGGCCAATGCACAAGTAAACAAGGATACTTACAAAAACCTGAGTGCAGACATCATCAAAGCCCGTAAAGATGCCAAATTAAACCAAGCGCAAAACTTCAACCGATTGGTAAATTATGGCATTTGGGGAGCTAAATCACCTGCTACTAATCTACTTTCAGAGGCTGAATTGTTAGCCATGGATCCGCAAGAGCTCATTAACAGAATACACCAACAAAACAGTTACGAGCATCGTATTTTGTATTACGGACCAAGTGGCGAAAAAGAATTGCTTGCTACCATCAACAAGCTTCACAATACTCCCCGAAAATTGACAAAAATTGTACCCAACGATCAGTTTAAGATGGAATTGACCAATCAGACCAAGGTGTTTATTGCTCCTTATGAGGCTAAACAGATATACATGAGCCAGATTTCAAACAGAGGAGAGAAGTTTGACTCAAGTATGGAACCGGTATTGAACCTTTATAACGAATATTTCGGCGGAGGTATGAATTCCATTGTTTTCCAGGAAATGCGCGAAAGCAGGGGACTTGCTTATTCTGCCAACGCTAGGATCATACAACCCTCGTACTTAAAGTATCCTTATATGTTCCGTACTCAGATTGCAACTCAGAATGACAAGATGATTGACGCAATCAAGGTATTTAACGATATTATCAACGAAATGCCTGAGTCGGAAGCGGCGTTTAAATTGGCAAAAGACGGACTGATAGCGCGTTTAAGAACTGAACGTATTATTAAGGACGAAGTATTGTGGTCTTTTATTGCTGCGCAAGACCTTGGCATGAAAGAAGACAGCCGCATTAAATTGTATAATGACGTGCAGACTATGACACTAAAAGACATAGTTAATTTTCAGAATAAATGGATCAAGAATCGCACCTATACTTATTGTATTCTTGGCGATGAGAAAGAGCTTGATTTGGAGAAACTGAAAGAAGTAGGACCTATCATCAGACTGACCACGGAAGATATATTCGGTTATTAATCAGTATGTAACTTCATAGAAATAAAAAACGGCTGCTAGATGAAGCAGCCGTTTTTTATTTCTATTATTCTTCGTACATTTTATCTATCTGTTCTTTATAATTTCGGGAGATAACTGCTCTGCGAAGTTTAAGCGTATTGGTCAATTCTCCGCGCTCCATGCTGAATGGTTCCGGCAACAAAGTAAAGCGTTTAATTTGTTCGTAGTGTGCAAATAGCTGTTGCAAAGTATCAATACGACCTTTGAACAAGCTAATTATTTCGGGCTTTTCAAGCAAATCGGCCCGACTTTGATAAGCAATGCCTTTTTGTTTGGCATACTCCTCTACAAAACCGTACACGGGAACAATGAGAGCCGATACAAATTTACGCTGATCAGCAACAATGGCTATTTGATCAATATAGCGATCAACAACAAGTTTCGTTTCCAATGCCTGAGGGGCTATGTACTTACCGTTAGATGTCTTAAAGAGATCTTTCAAACGTTCGGTAAGATACAATTGACCATCTTTGAAATAGCCGGCATCACCCGTATGAAACCAACCTTCGGCGTCAATTGCAGCGGCCGTGGCTTCACTTTTCTTATAATATCCTTTCGTGATGGTCTTACCACGAAGAAGTATTTCGTTCTCGTCGCCAATTTTCACTTCTAATCCAGGCATCACATCCCCCACGGAACCTATCTCGTAACCGGTTTTCCATGTACAAGATACAGTGGCAGTCGACTCGGTCAATCCATAGCCGGTAAGCATATCAATCCCAACCGAATGTACAAACTCGCATATTTCATCCGAGATAGCAGCACCGGCTGTAGGAAAGAAATTACCATTTTCTATTCCAATGGTTTTTTTCAGCAACAAATAGATGGTTTTCTCGTAGAATTTATATTTCATCTGAACAAGTAAAGGAGGAGTCTTACCTACTCGTAGATAGTCTACATTGTGAATTTTACCTATTTTAATCGCATCAAGCATCAAAGATTTCTTCAAACCAGTTGTTTCAGCTATTTTTTCTTGTACTCCTGCATATACTTTCTCCCAAAAACGAGGAACGCTGCACATTAATGTGGGACGAATCTCTTTGATGGTTGTCTGTATGTCTGCCGGACGAAGGTTCACACAAATCTGCACACCTTTATGTATGCACAAGTAGCACCAGGCTTTTTCAAAAATATGAGTCAACGGAAGAAAGTTCATCGAGATGTCCTGATCAGTCATTGTCTTCAGGCGTTCATCATGGGTGTGAAATACCTCCATGTAACAAGAATGATGAATCATCACTCCTTTAGGTTCTCCCGTTGTACCGGATGTATAGAGAATATTAGCCAAGTCATCTTCAGTGGCTCGCTTCGTACGTTCTTCCACCGTATCATAATGAGTTAACCCCTCTCCTGTCTGAATAAATTCATCGAAATAAACTGAAGCAATATCTCTGGGGTCTTTCACCACTGATCGGTCAAATATAACTATCTTCTGCAACGAAGGACACAATGAAAGGATGCTGAAAGCCACATCATATTGAAGTTGTTCTCCAACAAAAAGGAAACGTATTTCGGCATCATTTACAATGTATTGTGCCTGAGAAGACGAACTGGTTGCATAAAGTGGAACGGTAACAGCTCTATTTGCAAACGCTCCGAAGTCAACATAAAAACATTCAGGTTTGTTTTGAGAAAAGATAGCAACATTTTCTTCCTCTCTAATACCCAACGCTACAAAAGCATCGGCTGTTTTCTTGATGATATCCGAGAAGTTGCTCCAACTAACAGATACCCATTGTGCCGTATCGTAATCACGATATTTTAAGGCTATTTTTTCTCCGTACTTTTCTGCTTGATGATGAACCAGAGCAGACAGATGATGATAAGTCATACCTTTTCTCTTTTAAAATTGAGACACAAAGGTATAGTTTAATTTGGAATTAAATGTTAATACTACAATACATTTAATTATCTTTGCAACAAAACAAGTAACAATGACAACAGATTACGCAACCATGACAGCAGAAGCTGTAAGCTTCCTGAAGTCTATAATCAGCATTCCCGCTATTAGCAGAGAAGAAAATCAAGTAGCCGATTTTGTGCAAAAATATATAGAAGAAGTTGGCATGCAAACTGGTCGTAAAGGCAACAATGTTTGGTGTTTAAGCCCTATGTTCAAAATAGAAAAACCCACTTTATTGCTCAATTCTCATATTGATACGGTTAAACCGGTAAACGGATGGAGAAAAGATCCTTTCACCCCCCGCGAGGAGAATGGGAAATTATACGGTTTGGGAAGCAATGACGCAGGAGCAAGTGTGGCAACATTACTACAGGTATTTCTGGATCTTTGCCGTAAAGAGCAACCCTATAATCTGATTTTCCTGGCATCCTGTGAAGAGGAAATCTCAGGAAAAGATGGCATTGAAAGCATATTACCGGCTCTGCCTCCTATTTCTTTAGCTATTGTAGGAGAACCAACGGAGATGCATCCGGCTATAGCCGAGAAAGGTTTGATGGTAATTGATGTAACGGCAAAAGGAAAAGCCGGACATGCCGCCCGCAATGAGGGAGACAATGCCATATACAAGGTATTGAATGACATAGCTTGGTTTCGTGACTTCCACTTTCCCCAAGAATCACCTCTGCTAGGTCCGGTCAAAATGAGTGTGACACAAATTAATGCAGGAACACAACACAACGTCATACCCGATCTATGTACATTCGTCGTCGATGTAAGGAGTAATGAACTTTATTCAAATGAGGAAATATTCAGGATTATTGAGAGGAGTATTTCTTGTGAAGCTAAAGCGCGCTCTTTCAGGTTAAATTCTTCGCGTATTGACATGGCGCACCCTTTCATTCAAAGAGCCATCCAACTCCGCAGAGTTCCTTTTGGTTCTCCAACGTTATCTGACCAAGCATTAATGAATTTCCCATCGGTAAAAATGGGGCCGGGAAAGTCATCTCGTTCGCATACTGCTGATGAATATATCATGATAAAAGAAATGGAAGAAGCCATAGAGATATACCATCGGCTACTCGATGGCTTCCGCCTATAACATTTATCGGTTCAGCCACGGTTCAGGATTAAGTTTCTCCTTTTCACGCCTTAACTGGAAGTGCAAAACCGTGCGACCGCTATCACTCATATCAGAAAAGACTTGTCCGATGCTCTGTTTGGTACTCACATTATCGCCTTGCTTAACAGAAGCTGACGACAAGTTGCAATATACCGAAATGTAATTACCGTGACGAATTAGAACATTAAACAGTCCGTTCAGCTGGAATACCGCGGCTACCTTGCCATCAAAGATGGCACGAGCTTGCGCCCCAGGCCTCCCTTGAATATCAATACCTTTGTTATCAAGCTTCACATTCCGTAATCCCTCAACAGCATATTCGCCATAATGACTAGTAATGATATATGATCCAGAAATAGGCATCGGCAAACGTCCTCTGTTATTTGCAAAATTGCCTGACAACTCTCTATCTTCACGACTCATCGAATAAGATTCCATGGGTTTCTCCGCAGCACGTTTACGACTTGAACTAGATTTCCGGGAATCAGATTTTTTTGCTTCCGACTCTTTGGAAGTAGATTTCGCTTCTGCAGCTTTCCTTCTAGCCTCGGCTTCACGACGAGCTTCTTCTTCTGCGCGCTTACGAGCTTTCTCTATTTCTTCTGCAATCAAACGATCAATACGTGCATTCAAACGATTAGCCTCTGTCTTTTTACGACGGATTTCACTTTGAAGTCCTTGTTGTTTTTTCTTCAGATTGGCTACCAAAGTACGCTTTTCCTTTTCCTGAACTTCCAATTTGGCTTTCTCGGACTCACGCTCTTTCAAAAGTGACTCTTTAGCAGCCTTTACCTGTTGAAGTTCGGCTCTTTTTCGATTGATTTGTTCTTGCTTTTTTAATATCTCTTCGCCTTGCAGACGTTGATAAGTAGCATATTCACGAACATAACGTAACCTTCTATACATTTTGGTGAGGTTATCTGCTGAGAAAATAAACATTAATTTCTCTTCAATGGATTTATTCTTATAAAGATATTGAACAGATGATTCATATTTCTTTTTTTTATCAGCCAAATCTTTACGCAACACGCCTAGTTGTCTTTCTAGTTTATAGAGTTCATCGCCAATGGCATCTACATCCTTGTTGATCGAATTAATATAGCGTTTTCGTTCTTCTATCTGTCCGGAAAGAGCCGCCAATCCATTCAGCTGACTGCCCACATCTTTCTTGGTTGTCTTCAACAACGACTCAGTCTCCGCTATCTGTTTTTGCAAAGCTCCTCTCTTGTTTTCAAGTTCTTTAATCAGCTTGTTAGATTGCGCTAAAAGAGTCGTTGAAGTACCAAGTAATAAAATAATAGCGATTAAAAAGTATCTCATAAATCAAAAAGGAGTTTTATCAGATCATTGAATTCAACTTGTGCGTATTTAGAAGAGACCTCAGTTGCCGTAACATTCATTTCATCGGATGAAAAATCATATAATTGGACTTTTGCTTCAGCCATTGAAGAAGTCAAACCGATTTCTTTGCCTGTAAGCACATTTTTACCACCCGGTTTTGAAGCATCCATAAGGCGTTTCTGTAATTTCTCAAAATCACTCCCTTTAGGCAAGAATGGAGTCATCTCAGCACGGGTCGCTTTAACAAAACGTTTATTCATACGATCAACGAACAACACTTCCTCCGGTGTTATATCAATACGTACCACTTCTGTCCGGATAACTGGTAACTGCACGGAAAGCTGGATACGTTCGTTTTGCTTCATTTTCATAGTACCACCCATAGACATTTTATCACCTTTATAGGGAAATGTTAGTTGCATTTTCGATGACAAATAAGGGTTTGATGGTTCACCCGATGGTAAAAATCCAATCTGCTTCGAGCTTTTGCAAGAAGTAAAAAGCATTACCAAAGTAAGTATGCCACAGAATATATAAATTAATCTTTTCATTCTGTTATGTATTTTTTCTGTTCAATTTTCTTTTTTATTGTAGCCGACTTACTGCCCATTTCCAATGCTTTCTTCCAAAATTTAAGTGCATTTTCTACGTCTCCGGTCATGTAATAAATATCGCCACTATGTTCAACAATCACATCACTTTGTTCGCCGCCATTTTTAAGGGCCTCATCGATATAAATACGAGCTTCAGCATAGTTACCTTTCTCAAAAAGAATCCAAGCATAAGTATCTAAATATGTTGAATTTTTAGGCTCTGCTTTAACTGTTTTGAAACTCATTTCTTCAGCTTTATCTAACTCCCTTCTTTCAACAGATAAGTAATAAGCATAGTTATTCAATGCTCCAATATTTGAAGGGTTGTATACCAAAGCAGAGTCGTAGGCTGCATAAGCCTCTGCCATTTTATCTTTTGAGTGATAAATATCACCCATCATACTATAAAAGTCAGATACGACTTCTTTCTTACTATCAGCAGTAACATGTTGCAACGCTCTTTGATATATTGCAAGCGCATCATCTAACCTTTCAGCCTGATAATATGCAATTCCCAAATAATAATAAAACTCTAATGATTCCGGATTGGCTTCAATACCAGGCTCACAAAGACCTATTACCTCTTGAAAATCATTTTTACGGATAGCCGATCCCAACAAAGTCATTCGTGCAGCCGTATTAGTAGGGTCTATTTGCAATACCTGCTTTAGCACCGGAATAGATTCCTTTTCCATTCCTTTAGACAATAAATATTGAGCATAAAGCATCGGTACTTGGTCATCATCGGGATCTTGACGTAACATCCGATCAAACATAGCGATGACGCGCGTACTGTCTTTGGATTCTTGCTCTGCCTGCACGATAAATTCCCGCATAACATTCACTCGGGTTTCGGAAGGAACTTGATTATTGAGCAGCAACGTATCAATCTGTTGCTGATAAAGTTCTTTCTGGCCAGTTTGTTCATAATAGGAAGCTAAAGAAAACATGGCCATTGCATTATCAGGTTCTATGGAAAGTACTTTCTGGTAAGTGCTATAAGCCTCCTGCTTTTTGCCGTTTTGAAGATACAAATCACCCAATAAAGTAAGGTAACGCATATCCATAGGATATTCCTCCGCAAGCTTCTCTATTTCTTGAAAAGCTTTCTTATCATCTTCCATTTGGAGATAAATGCGGAACTTCTCCATGCTGAGCTGTTCATTCTTACCAATGATTTGCTCAAGCCTGTCAAGCGTATGAATGACATTCTTATAATCTTTTGTTTGATTATACAGATCGACCAGATTGAACAGGGATTCTCTTCTTTCCGGAAAACGCTGATACATGTCTTCGAGGAGATTTATGGCTTTTTCTTTCTGCCCCTGTTGTTGGTAAAGATTTGATAAACCTTGGGAATACCAATAATTCTGAGGATCATTTTCTACTGCTTTTTCAAGTGCCTCTTGTCCTTGAGGAACTTGTTTCAAATACAAATAGAATTGAGATATTTCATACAAAGCAGAAGGAGCATCTGGTTGAATTGCCAAACAATGTTTATATAAATCAAAAGCAGCATCGTACTGCCCTTTTGCTTTGAGGCGGGCAGCCTCAAGAAAATAATAATTATATTTACGCTGCATATCCAAAGAAAGCACACTTGCTTGAGTTAGGGATTCCGATCTCCGACCTTTAATTTTCCCAGCCGGCGAACAAGCATTAAGAAAACAAGAGAGCAGTACCAGACAACTCAGTGATAGAAAACTATTTCGTATCAGTCCGGCCATGCCACGACTTCTTTTTCCTCGGAAATACATCATAATTATTATTTTTTACTTTAGTAAAAGCAAAACAGTTAAATCAGTCTTTGCCTGTATGCCCAAATCCGCCACTGCCACGTTCTGTCTCATCCAGTGTTTGTACTTCAGTCCACTCAGCTTGTTCGTGGCGGGCTATCACCATCTGAGCAATACGTTCACCATCTTCAATCACAAACGGCTCAGCAGAAAGGTTAACCAAAATAATACAGATTTCACCACGATAATCGGCATCAATCGTTCCAGGCGAATTGAGTACAGTGATTCCTTTTTTAATAGCCAACCCGCTTCTAGGGCGTATTTGCGCTTCATATCCTTTTGGTAAAGCGATATATAAACCCGTTGAAATAAGACATCTTTCAAGTGGTTTAAGGGTTACTGAAGCTGATAAATTGGCGCGAATATCCATTCCTGCCGAAAGCTCTGTGGCATACGCGGGCAACGGATGCTTTGATTTATTGATGACTTGTATATTCATATTCATCCTTGTTTACTTTTTAATTTGCGAAATTAGGTAATTTGGGGCTATTTTTCATACATTTGCAGTTAATAACGGTTAATGATTAATTTATTACGCAAGATATGGAATGGAAGAAATTAATTTCCGCCAAACGATTTGGGATGGAAGAATTTCACGAGGAAAGACAGGAGAACAGAAGCGAATTTCAACGAGACTATGACCGATTGGTCTTCTCTGCTCCTTTCAGAAGGTTACAAAATAAAACTCAGGTTTTCCCTCTTCCCGGAAGTGTATTTGTACACAACCGACTAACACATAGTTTGGAAGTTTCTTGTGTAGGCCGCTCATTAGGAAATGACTCTGCCAAAGCAATTATCAGCAAAAACCCCCAATTGAGTGATACTTTTTTACCCGAAATAGGATCGATCGTATCAGCTGCATGCCTTGCTCACGATCTGGGAAATCCACCTTTCGGACACTCCGGCGAAAAAGCCATCTCTACCTATTTCTCCGAAGGACCGGGCATTCGATTAAAAGAACTCTTAAAGCCTGAGGAATGGGAAGACTTAATTCACTTTGAAGGAAATGCTAATGCGTTCCGCCTATTAACTCATCAATTTGAGGGCCGACGAAAAGGAGGCTTTGCCATGACCTACTCTACATTGGCCTCCATCATAAAATACCCATATTCTTCCAGACTAGCCGGCAATAAGCCAAAATTTGGCTTTTTCGTTTCAGAGCAAGATGATTTTCAGCTTATAGCGAATGAATTAGGCATGCATCAACTTCAAGCTTCTCCATTGAAGTATGCACGTTATCCACTTGTTTACTTAGTTGAATCCGCCGATGACATATGCTACCAAATGATGGACATTGAAGATGCTCACAAACTCAAAATACTTTCTACAGAAGAAACAATCGGCTTACTTATGGCCTATTTTGACGATGAAAGACAGAACCATCTTATGAGAACATTCAAAATCGTTAAAGACCGCAATGAACAGATAGCTTATCTCCGATCTTCAGTTATCGGATTATTAATAAAAGAATGCACCAACGTCTTTGTCGAAAATGAAAAAGTCATTTTAAGCGGAGAGTTTAATAGTACCTTAATAAAGGAAATAGCTCAACGACCAGCTTGTGCATATAAGAATTGTTCAGAATTATCATTTGAAAGAATATATCGTTCCAGGGATGTATTAGACATCGAACTAGCAGGATTCAGAGTAATAACGACTCTACTTGACCTCATGATCAATGCGGTAATGGAACCGGAAAAAGCTTATTCAAAACTTTTAATAAATAGGGTATCCGAACAGTATAACATAAAAGCGCCTGCGCTCATTGACAGAGTGCAGGCTGTTCTAGATTATATATCGGGCATGACTGATGTGTTCGCTCTTGATCTTTATAGAAAAATCAATGGAAACAGTCTGCCTGCGGTATAAACTTACTTCGCAGAGGGAGGACTGAAAAACACTTTATTTGCACCCGAGGTGAGTTTACAGCCATTAGGATCTTTTTCAATAAAGGACTGAATATGACGCATTCTTTTTTCTTCTAGAATTTCATCTACAGCAATAAGAATTCCAGTCTCTTCTACATCACCAAAACCATAATTAATGGCCGTTCCGAACATCCTCATCGTTGGGCTCAAACTCATGTATGCATTAACCAAAGGAGGAATATTGTAACCAAGTTTACGAACCTCGGCATTGAGAATTTTATAGTCTTCTTTAAAAGTATCTTTGTCAAACAAGCATTCTAATTCATGCATATTTGTTTCTATCTGTAAAGGTTTCATCGGAGTTATCAAGCCTTCTTTGTCTCCAAAATGTTTTCTCAAAAAATAAAGAATCATATCACGCCCCTGACGATGAAAACTAGGATACATAGTCACCTTTCCGAAAAAATATTTAACTTCAGGCATAACCACAGTCAATGCGCCTAAACCATCCCATAAGTTATCTAAAGCAAATAATCCTTTGCTACCAGCACGGGTTGACTGATACTCTAGCGTAACAAATGAACGCCCTAGTTCAATGGTAGTAGGAAGATACTCTTTCAAAAACTTCTCGGAAAAGTTAAACATATGTGAAGTTGCAAGAATAGGATGTCCATGCTGATCAAATTCAACATCCGTACCTCGTATATAACGATAGCCACCAAGTATCTCTTCAGCTTCCGGGTTCCAAACGATCAATTGTTTATAAGCATTCTCCATGGTATCGTACTCATCAATATCCATTGACAGACCACAACCCCCACCTGCAGCACGAAAAGCGATTTCACGCAAACGGCCGATTTCTCTCATTAAATTCGGCGAATCATGATGAGTGATAATATAAATCTGATTATTACTCTTGTTCGTCATGCGCAAGCGCTTGTCATCGGTTAATTCAGCTATAAGCAGCTTCTTACTTACAGGTTTAATAATTTCTTCCATATCTTTCGTCAGTAGTGTCTTTATTTCTTAGAGTTTATAAACAATGTCTTTTACATATTGCGCCCATTGAGCAGGCGTTTTAGACTTATCAAACGTTTGCCATGGAATAGGTTTTCCAAATGTAACGGTAAAAGTCTTATGGCGATTTCTAAACATTTCGTCTGCCAAATATAGCATAGCGATATTAAACTTAATGCCCAACATCTTGCAAACAGTGGCCAGATTATAGAAAAAATTCGAGTTGCGTCCATTAAAATGAACCGGTACAACATCTCGTTGAAACTGTACACTTTTGGCCACAAAAGTTTTCCTCCATTCAAGATCTTTGATAATTCCATTTTGTCTTCTGGAACACAGACCTGCCGGAAACATGATGAGTTGATTGTCTGATTTAAAACCAGCTTCAACCAATTGCGGGAAATCTTTGGCTTGTTTTCCGGTTTTGTTAATGGGAATACACAACGGAGCTAATCCGCGCAAATTCATCAACAAGTCGTTGACGAGATACTTCACTTTACCATTATAATGTTTACCTAAGACATAACCTAAAGCAACGCCATCTTGCCCTCCCAATGGATGATTACACACAAATGTATAGAGACCGTCCTCCGGTAAATTCTCAGCGCCTTTTATTTCAATTTTCACATCAAGAAACTGCAATGAAGCCTCTAAAAAATCAACTCCCACTTTGTTTCGTGATTCAAATAAGAAGACGTTGAGTTCTTCCTGATGAACAATCTTCTTCAGGTAAGAAACAACAAAGGATGGTATGTATTTATAGTACTTACGCGCTTTTTCGCGTAGTATCTTTTCGACATCAATCAAGAACAAACTCTCTTCTGCCATTCTTTTTAAATAAAAAACAATAGCGCAAAATTAACGCATCTTTTTAATTAATTGTAATAAATGGCAAGAAAATACTAACTTTTAAAGCATCAAGCCCATATTAAACAGCTATTTTTAGCATTTCAATGAACTTAATCTGCGATTATATCTCAGCCAAAGGCGAGTAATCCAGGCTATTCAACCCAGACCTTTTAACCATTAAAAAAGCTGTTGAAAACTTATTAAAAAAATATTCGTGGAATATTGTGGGGAATTGTGGGGAAATACCTATTTTTACCGTCGCTTATTTATAATAATGTGCATGGTACGTTTTTTAGGCAATATTGAGGCTAAAATGGATGCGAAAGGGCGACTTTTCATCCCCGCACAATTCAGAAGACAGTTACAATCCGCTTCCGAAGAAAGACTTATTATGCGCAAAGATGTCTTCCAAGATTGCTTAGTTCTCTATCCGGAAAGAGTTTGGGAGGATGAACTAAATGAGTTAAAAACCAAATTGAACAAGTGGAATCCGACGCACCAAAATATTTTTCGCCAATTTGTGAGCGATGTAGAGATACTAATACCCGACAGCAACGGACGTATCCTCATTCCTAAAAGATATCTTCAACTTGTAGATATCACCACCGATGTACGTTTTATCGGAATAGATACAAAAATTGAAATTTGGTCAAAAGAAAAAACGGATAATCTTTTTCTCACGGCAGAAGCATTTAGCTCCGCTTTAGAGAAGATCATGAAAAGCAATAACGAATAATTTATAAACAAAAATGGCAAACGAAGGAAATATATATCACATACCTGTTCTTCTCAAAGAAAGTGTTGATGGGATGAACATATCACCCAGCGGCATTTATGTTGACATGACTTTTGGAGGTGGTGGACATTCTAAAGAAATCTTGTCTCGCCTAGATGAAAATGGTCGCTTATTGGGATTTGATCAGGACGAGGATGCTGAAAGTAACATTCCAAGCGACAAGCGCTTTATCTTCGTACGCAGTAACTTCCGCTACCTGGATAACTTCCTTCGTTATCATAACATCGACAAAGTTGATGCCATATTAGCAGATCTTGGCGTTTCTTCTCACCACTTTGATGATAGTGAAAGAGGTTTCTCGTTCCGATTCAGCGGAGCACTTGATATGAGAATGAATAAACGATCGGGCATTACGGCTGCAGAAGTAATCAACAACTACGATGAAGAAAAACTTGCTGATCTTTTTTATCTTTATGGTGAGCTAAAGAACAGCAGGAAACTAGCTTCGGTAATTGTAAAGGCACGTAAAAGCAAAACCATAGAAACCATTGATGCTTTTTTGAATCTGATTAAACCATTATTCGGCAGAGAAAGAGAGAAAAAGGAGTTAGCAAAAGTATTCCAGGCGCTACGAATAGAGGTTAACCAAGAGATGGAGGCACTAAAAGAGATGCTTGAAGCAGCCACTCAATCTCTCAAACCGGGAGGCCGGTTAGTAGTTATTACCTATCACTCTTTGGAGGATAGGATGGTAAAGAACATCATGAAAACTGGGAATGTAGAAGGAAAAATAGAGCAAGACTTCTTTGGGAAAGTGCAAAATTCCTTTAAACTCGTAAATAACAAAGTGATCGTTCCCGCTGAAGATGAGATACAAAGAAATCCGCGTTCAAGAAGTGCGAAATTGAGAATTGCGGAAAAAAAATAAGGATACACGGATATGGCAGATAAAGCAGAAGATAAAAAAAGAAGCCCCTCCGTAAAAAGCATCTTAGGAGGTGATATTTTGGCGAATGATTTTTTCAGGCGTCAGACCAAACTTCTCATCTTAATGATGATCTTCATCTTATTCTACATTCATAACCGGTACACCAGTCAACAGCAGCAAATTGAAATTGACAAACTTAAAAAAGAATTGATTGACATCAAATATGATGCATTGACAAGAAGCTCGGAATTAATGGAGAAAAGTCGCCAGTCACGCATTGAAGAATACGTATCAGAAGAACAAAGTGATTTGCAAACATCAACAAATCCACCTTATGTAATTAAGAAAGATTAGGTATGGCTGTTAATAAGAAAAATATAATGACCCGATATTTCTTCGTGATCCTGCTAATGGGCATGGTCGGAGTATCTATTGTCATCAAGGCAGGAATTACCATGTTCGCCGAAAGACAATATTGGCAGGACGTTGCAGATCGTTTTATAAAAGAAAATGTAACAGTAAAGCCAAGCAGAGGTAACATTATATCATCAGACGGACGACTAATGGCCAGCTCTTTACCTGAATATCGTATTTATATGGATTTCAAAGCAGGTGGGGAAACAAAAGACACAATGCTAATCAATCACATAGATGAAATATGTGAAGGACTTCACCAAATATTCCCCGACAAAAGTGCTTCTGAATTCAAAACTCATATCAAAAATGGTAGAAAAAGAGGTAGTCGGAATTACCTTTTATATCCCAAACGGATATCTTACATTCAATACAAAGAGGTGAAACAATTACCTGTATTTAATTTGAATAAATACAAAGGAGGGTTCCACGAACAAGCATATAACAGAAGAAAAAAACCTTTCGGATCGCTCGCTACAAGAACGCTGGGAGATCTATATGCAGATACTGCAAAAGGAGCAAAAAATGGTCTTGAACTGTCTTTTGATAGTATCTTAAGAGGTAAAGACGGAGTTACTCATCGCCAGAAAGTGATGAACAAATACCTGAATATAGTTGACATACCACCCGTTGACGGTTGTGACGTGATTGCTAGTATAGATGTAAGCATGCAAGATATATGTGAAAAAGCTCTTGTTGACAAACTTAAGGAGATTAACGCCAGCGTAGGTGTTGCCGTACTTATGGAAGTAGCAACAGGAGAGATAAAGGCGATCGTAAACATGACAAAATGTGAAGACGGCATTTACCGCGAAATCAGGAACAATGCTATCAGCGACATGATGGAACCCGGCTCAACATTCAAGACAGCTTCAATTATGGTAGCTCTAGAAGATGGAATGATTACACCTCAAGATGGAGTAGATACGGGCAATGGCGTAATGAAAATGCATGGCAGAGATATGAAAGACCATAATTGGAGAAGAGGAGGATATCAATACCTTACTGTTCCTGAAATTTTAATGGTTTCATCTAATATTGGAGTGTCCTATCTCATTGATAAACATTATGGAAAGAATCCCCAGAAGTTCGTTGATGGTTTAAAAAGGATGAGTATCAATGAGCCACTGCATTTGCAAGTTCCTGGAGAAGGGAAACCAAACATCAAAGGTCCCAAAGAAAGGTATTTCGCAAAAACAACCTTGCCATGGATGAGTATTGGTTATGAAACGCAAGTACCTCCCATGAACATTCTTACGTTTTACAATGCTATTGCCAATAACGGTATCATGGTACGACCTAAATTCGTAAAGGCCATATCTAAAAACGGAGAAATAATAAAAGAATATCCTACAGAGGTTATTAACCCTTCTATCTGCTCACCACGCACTTTAACTCAAATACGGGAAATCTTACAACGGGTAGTATCTGAAGGTTTGGCAAAACCCGCTGGATCCAAACAATTTCATGTTTCAGGAAAGACAGGTACAGCACAGATATCTCAAGGAGTAGCCGGTTACAAAAGCGGTACAGTGAATTACCTCGTCAGTTTCTGCGGATTTTTCCCTTCAGAAGCGCCCAAATATAGTTGCATTGTTTCTATTCAAAAGCCTGGGCTTCCTGCTTCGGGAGGATTAATGGCTGGTAGTGTCTTTGGGAAAATAGCAGAAAGGGTATACGCCAAAAACTTGGCTCTTGACCTGAAAAATGCAATTGACACCAATCGCATTATCATTCCTGAAGTAAAAGCGGGCGAGATGAATGAGACTAAGCGTGTACTAGATGCCTTGAAGATACAAGCTCAAACAGAATTCAGCACTACCGGAAAACAGATATGGGGGAACAGCTATTCAACGGCAAAATCGGTTGTATTACAAAACAACCATACACTCAAAGGGTTTATCCCCAGCGTAATTGGTATGGGAGCTAAGGATGCTGTTTTTATATTGGAAAGTAAAGGATTAAAGGTACAACTCAATGGTATAGGTAAAGTGGTCAATCAATCCATACCTCAAGGTACGTTAGTCCGAAAAAACGAGAAAATCATCCTCACATTAAAATGATAATAAATAAGAAAGCTATATGAAATTAGGAGAATTAATTAAGCCAATTCGGATAATACAGGTTATAGGAACTTGTGAAACTGAAATAAAAGCAGTGAATATTGATTCACGACAAGTTGAAACTGGAGACTTGTTTATGGCTATGAAAGGTACGCAAACAGATGGTCATGCGTATATCTCAATTGCTATAGAGAAAGGGGCAGTTGCTATTCTATGTGAAGTTCTTCCTGAAACGCTTTCGGATAAAATAACCTATATCCAGGTTGCCGACAGCGAAGATGCTGTAGGAAAGGTTGCAACCAGATTCTTTGGGGATCCTACCTCAAAATTAAAGCTGGTGGGAGTAACCGGAACGAATGGAAAAACAACTATTGCCACCTTATTATATAATACATTTCGATATTTCGGATATAAAACAGGGCTTATATCAACTGTATGCAATTATATAGATGACGAGGCGATACCAACAGAACACACAACTCCCGACCCGATAACTTTAAATAAGTTACTCGGTCGCATGGCCGATGAAGGATGCAAATATGCTTTCATGGAAGTCAGTTCACATTCTATAGACCAGAAGCGTATCAGCGGGCTCACCTTTGCAGGAGGAATTTTCACAAATCTCACCCGCGATCACCTCGACTATCACAAAACAGTTGAGAATTACCTGAAAGCTAAAAAGAAATTCTTTGATGACATGCCTAAGAATGCATTTAGTCTGACCAATGTTGACGATAAGAATGGGCTGGTTATGACTCAAAATACAAAATCGCAGGTACATACCTATTCATTGAGAAGCCTCAGTGATTTTAAAGGCAGAGTCATTGAGTCGCACTTTGAAGGAATGCTGCTTGATTTCAACAACAAGGAACTAGCCGTGCAATTCATCGGACGCTTCAACGCGTCTAATCTTTTAGCTGTATTTGGAGCCGCCGTATTATTGGGTAAAAAAGAAGAAGATGTATTAGTAGCACTCAGTACTTTACGTCCTGTAGCCGGACGATTTGACTCAATGAGATCACCTCGTGAATATACCGCAATTGTTGACTATGCACACACTCCCGATGCGCTGATTAATGTATTGAATGCCATACATGACGTACTTGACGGAAGAGGTCATGTTATCACTGTAGTAGGTGCCGGCGGAAACCGTGATAAAGGTAAACGCCCCATCATGGCCAAAGAAGCTGCGCGCTACAGTAATCGTGTCATCATTACATCTGACAATCCTCGTTTTGAAGAGCCTCAAGATATCATCAATGATATGATGGCCGGTTTGGATGCAGATGATAAAAAGAAAACCCTAAGTATTGTCGACCGTAAGGAAGCCATCCGCACCGCATGTATGTTGGCGCAAAAGGGAGATGTCATTTTAGTTGCCGGTAAAGGGCACGAGAACTACCAGGAAATCAAAGGAGTCAAGCACCATTTTGATGATAAAGAAGTTCTAAAAGATATATTTGATAACGAATAAAAGGATTTAAAACAACCCATTTAAAATAGAGCGCTTATGTTATACTATTTATTCCAATGGTTAGACAAATATGATTTGCCGGGTGCGGGAATGTTCGGATACATTTCTTTCCGTTCGCTAATGGCAATCATTCTGGCACTGCTCATTTCCAGTATATTTGGTAATAAGTTCATCAATCTACTCAAAAAGAAGCAAATTACAGAAGTTCAGCGTGATGCCAGCATAGATCCATTTGGTGTAAACAAAGTCGGAGTCCCCAGTATGGGTGGAGTCATTATTATAGTGGCAATCATGATTCCTTGTTTGTTGCTAGGCAAATTGCACAACATATATATGATTCTTATGCTGATCACTACCATGTGGTTAGGTTCTTTAGGATTTGCCGATGACTACATAAAGATATTTAAAAAAGACAAGGAAGGATTACACGGAAAGTTTAAAATAATAGGTCAGGTAGGTCTCGGATTAATTGTAGGGCTAACGCTTTATTTAAGCCCCCATGTAGTTATCAAAGAAAATATTGAAATACAAAAAAACGGAGAGCAGATAGAAGTAGTTCACGCGACAAAAAATATGAAGTCCACGCAAACTACTATTCCTTTTTTCAAGAGCAACAACCTTGATTACGCCGACTTGGTTTCTTTTATGGGGGAACACGCACAAGCAGCCGGCTGGATTCTATTTGTGATCATCACTATATTTGTAGTGACAGCCGTATCAAACGGAGCCAATCTTAATGATGGTATGGATGGAATGGCAGCAGGCAATTCTGCAATTATCGGACTAACGCTCGGTATATTGGCATACGTTTCAAGTCACATTGAATATGCCAGCTACCTCAACATTATGTACATACCGGGAAGTGAAGAGCTGGTAATATACATCTGTGCATTTATAGGTGCCCTTATCGGTTTCTTGTGGTACAATGCCTTTCCGGCACAAGTATTCATGGGCGATACCGGCAGTCTTACCATAGGTGGTATCATTGCCGTATTTGCCATCATCATACATAAGGAATTACTCATTCCCATTTTATGTGGAGTTTTTCTGGTAGAAAACTTATCTGTAATTCTACAGGTCAACTTCTTCAAAATAGGAAAAAGAAAAGGAATAAGACAACGAATATTTAAACGTACGCCCATACATGATCATTTCAGGACTACCCTATCCCAACTTGATCCTAATTGCACGTACATGTTCACCAAACCAAGCAATGTGTATCATGAATCCAAAATTACAGTAAGATTCTGGATTGTAACAATTGTTTTGGCGGCAATCACTATTATAACTTTAAAGATTAGATAAGAATAAATAATATGAAAAGGATTGTAGTATTAGGAGCGGGCGAGAGCGGAGCCGGTGCAGCAGTATTGGCCAAGGTAAAAGGGTTCGACACCTTTGTATCCGACATGTCGAATATATCAGAGAAGTATAAGAATTTACTCAAAAAGCATGATATTTCTTGGGAAGAAGGCAAGCATACGGAAGAGTTGATTCTGAACGCTGACGAAATCATTAAAAGCCCGGGTATACCCAATGAAGCTCCCATAATCCAAAAGTTAAAAGCACAGGGCACCTCTATTATTTCGGAAATAGAGTTTGCCGGCAGATATACCAATGCCAAGATGATATGTATCACCGGCAGTAACGGCAAGACCACTACTACTAGTTTGATATATCACATCTTTAAAAGTGCGGGAGTGAATGTTGGCCTGGCCGGTAACATCGGAAAAAGTTTAGCTTTGCAAGTTGCAACCGAACAACACGACTACTATATTATTGAGTTGAGTAGTTTCCAATTGGATGACATGTACAACTTCCGTGCAAACATTGCCGTATTGATGAACATAACGCCCGACCACCTGGACCGTTATGATCATAACATGCAAAACTATATTAACGCTAAGTTTCGGATAGCTCAAAATCAAACGCAAGACGATGCCTTCATCTTCTGGAATGATGATCCTATCATTAAACAAGAACTGAGCAAACATGGCATCAAAGCCCAGCTTTATCCTTTTTCAGCAATTAAAGAAGAAGGAGCCGTTGCCTATGTTGAACAGCATGAAGTGGTTATCAACAAACCTATCGCTTTTAACATGGAGCAAGAGAAATTAGCGTTGACCGGCACACACAACCTATACAACTCCCTTGCCGCAGGAATCTCGGCCAATTTAGCCGGAATAACCAAAGATGACATTCGCAAAGCACTGTCTGATTTCAAGGGTGTAGAACACAGACTTGAGAAAGTAGCACGCGTAAGAGGCATAGATTTTATCAATGATTCTAAAGCGACCAATGTAAATTCATGTTGGTATGCCTTGCAAAGTATGCCTACAAAAACCATACTTATATTAGGCGGAAAAGATAAAGGAAATGATTATACTGAAATAGAAGATCTGGTTAAAGAGAAATGTAGTGGTTTAGTATATTTGGGATTGCACAACGAAAAACTACACACTTTCTTTGATAGATTCGGCCTGCCCGTAGCAGACGTACAAAGCATGAAAGATGCAGTAGACGCAGCCTACAAAATGGCACAGAAAGGAGAAACCGTGCTCTTGTCACCTTGTTGTGCCAGTTTCGACCTCTTCAAAAGTTACGAAGACAGAGGAGAACAGTTTAAAAAATGCGTTTTAGAATTATAAATTAGCAATTTGTAAACCGGTGAATGAATGGATTTAGTTAAAAACATATTTAAAGGAGACAAGGTCATCTGGATTATTTTCCTCTGTCTATGCCTCATTTCCATCATTGAAGTGTTTAGTGCTGCCAGTACCCTTACGTATAAAAGCGGAGATCACTGGGGACCTATTACGCAACACTCAGTCATATTGATGGTAGGTGTAGTAGTGGTGGTATTCATGCACAACATTCCTTATAAATGGTTTCAGGTTTTTCCTGTATTCTTGATTCCTTTGTCATTGGTTTTACTGGCATTGGTTACCTTAATGGGCGTACTGACCGGTGACCGTGTAAATGGAGCTGCCCGTTGGATGACCTTCTTTGGAGTTCAGTTCCAACCATCAGAACTGGCCAAAATGGCTGTGATTATTGCCGTATCATTTATTCTATCAAAGAAACAAGATGACGAAGGAGCTAATCCGAAAGCTTTTAAGTACATCATGTATATCACAGGGGCTATTTGTATTCTCATCGCACCCGAGAACCTGTCGACAGCCATGTTGTTGTTTGGCGTTGTTTTTTTAATGATGTTTATCGGTCGGGTAGCCATGAAAAAACTACTTTCATTGATTGGTATATTGGCTTTAGGTGCCGGCTTGATGGTAGCAGTGGTATTTGTTGTACCCGAGAATAGCGAGTTACCTTTTTTACATCGTCTCAGTACATGGAAAAGTCGCATCACCAATTTCACAAGTAAAGAAGAAGTCCCGGCTGCCAAATTTGATATTGACAAAGACGCACAAATAGCACATGCCCGCATAGCCATCGCCACCAGCAACGTAGTTGGTAAAGCACCCGGAAATTCAGTTCAGCGTGACTTCCTGAGTCAGGCTTTCTCCGATTTCATATATGCTATTATCGTAGAAGAATTAGGCTTGCTGGGAGGAGGCTTCGTAACTATGCTCTATATTTGGCTACTCATCCGAGCCGGACGTATTGCAAAGAAGTGCGAACGAACGTTTCCGGCTTTTCTGGTCATGGGCATTGCCTTGATGCTGGTATCTCAGGCCTTGCTCAATATGATGGTTGCCGTAGGATTATTCCCCGTTACCGGACAACCCCTACCGCTTATTAGTAAAGGAGGAACCAGTACCTTGATTAATTGCGCCTACATTGGCATGATATTGAGTGTAAGCCGTTACACCGCAAAACTGGATGAAGAAAAAGAGAAGAATAATCAAATTCAGATGGAAATTGTAGCACCCGATGAAGAAGCGGCCGAGCCCACCTCTCAAATGTTGAACAGTGACGCTGAATTTGAAGAATAACAATAAGAATGCAAATGGAAAAGAAAATCAAAGTAATTATAAGCGGAGGAGGAACCGGCGGACATATTTTCCCGGCTGTATCCATTGCAAATGCGGTTAAGGAACAACACCCCAACGCTGAAATTCTTTTTGTGGGTGCTGAAGGCCGAATGGAAATGCAACGTGTTCCGGAAGCTGGTTACAAGATTATCGGATTACCAGTGGCAGGTTTCGACAGAAAACATTTACTGAAGAATATCTCTGTACTGATAAAACTAGCTAAAAGTCAATGGAAAGCCAGAGCTATAATTAAAGAATTTAAACCTGACGTGGCAGTAGGTGTAGGGGGTTATGCAAGCGGTCCTACGTTAAAAGCAGCAGGCATGATGGGAGTTCCCACCCTGATTCAGGAACAGAATTCGTATGCGGGAGTAACCAATAAACTTCTTGCCAAGAAAGCACACAAAATATGTGTTGCTTATGATGGGATGGACAAGTTTTTTCCTTCGGAAAAGATTATCATGACAGGCAATCCTGTACGCCAAGCCCTTCTCAACAATAAGGTAAGCAAAGAAGATGCTCTGGCTTCATTCGGACTCGACAGTCGCAAGAAAACGATTCTTATTTTAGGAGGAAGTCTGGGTGCCCGTACCATCAACCAATGCGTTATGGGAAACCTCGACAAAATCAAAACGTCTGAGGTACAATTTATCTGGCAAACAGGAAAGATTTACATCGACCAGGCACGCAAAGCTGTTGAAGAAGCTGGTGAAAGTGAGAACTTACATGTCACCGATTTCATCAAAGACATGGCAAGTGCTTATGCCGCAGCCGATCTTATTATCTCCAGAGCCGGTGCCGGATCCATTTCTGAATTTTGCTTGCTGGGCAAACCGGTTATTCTGGTACCCTCACCTAACGTAGCAGAAGATCACCAAACAAAGAATGCAATGGCTCTGGTCAACAAACTTGCAGCAATTTATGTAAAAGACGCCAGCGCTAACGCCGAACTGATTGACAAAGCACTGCAAACGGTGACAGACGAAAAATTATTAAAAGAATTAAGTGATAACATTAGCAAACTAGCTTTACCCGACTCGGCAAACATCATTGCACATGAAGTATGGCAGCTAGCCACTAACAAACAAAGATAAAGATGAATTTAGCAGATATCAAATCAGTATATTTTGTAGGTGCAGGCGGCATTGGTATGAGCGCCTTGGTTCGCTACTTCTTATCCATAGGCAAATTCGTAGCCGGATACGACCGCACTCCCAGCGAACTTACCGAGCAACTCATAGCCGAAGGAGCCGCCATACACTACGAAGAAAACATTGATTTAATTCCACCCATGTGCCTCGACAAAGAGGCTACTTTGGTTGTTCTCACTCCTGCTGTTCCCAACGAGCATGCTGAGTTGTGTTATTTCAAGGAAAACGGTTACACCATTCAGAAGCGGGCACAAGTGTTGGGTACAATCACCCATGCAAGCAAAGGGTTTTGCGTAGCGGGTACACATGGTAAAACAACGACCTCAACCATGACAGCCCACCTGCTGCATCAGTCGCATGTAGGATGCACCGCTTTTCTGGGAGGTATTTCAAAAAACTACGGCACCAATCTTTTGTTGTCAAAAGATAGTCCTTACACAGTCATTGAAGCGGATGAATTCGATCGCTCCTTCCATTGGCTTTCACCCTACATGTCGGTTATCACCTCTACTGACCCCGACCATCTCGATATTTACGGAACGGAAGAGGCTTATTTGCAAAGTTTTGAGAAATACACTACATTGATACAGCCCGGCGGATGCCTTATTATGCGAAAAGGAATTAGTTTGAAACCTCAGGTACAGGCCGGCGTAAAGGTATACACTTATTCAAAAGAAGAAGGCGATTTCCATGCCGAAAACATCCGCATAGGCAATGGTGAAATTCAAATTGATTTTGTTGCACCCCATTGCACCATTAAAGATATCAAACTAGGCGTGCCCGTAAGCATTAACATTGAAAACGGAGTAGCCGCCATGGCATTGGCATATCTTAACGGAGTAACTCCCGAAGAGATTAAAAGAGGAATGGAAAGTTTCCGGGGAGTTGATCGAAGATTCGACTTCAAACTAAAGAATGAAAAGGTTGTCTTCCTGAGTGACTATGCACACCATCCGTCCGAAATCAAGCAAAGCGTGATGTCTATTCGCGAACTTTATGCCGAAAGAAAGATTACAGCTATTTTTCAGCCGCACTTGTATAGCCGCACGCGTGACTTCTATAAAGAATTTGCCGACAGCTTGTCTTTGCTCGATGAAGTGATTCTGCTCGACATCTACCCGGCCAGGGAACTTCCCATACCCGGAGTGGACAGCGAATTGATATACAACCATCTCCGTCCGGGGATTGAAAAAACATTGTGCAAGAAAGAAGAGATTCTCGATGTTGTGAAAAACAAGCACATTGAAGTTTTGATTACCCTTGGAGCAGGCGATATTGATAATTACGTACCCGCTATTGAAAAAATACTTGCAGCCCGATGATTAAAAGAATTCTTCTGTCACTTGTCATGCTACTACTGATAGCCTATCTGGTAGTAGCCGTAACCGCCTTTAACAAAAGACCGGCAGACAGGATATGTAGTGACATGGAATTAGCGATCAAAGATTCTGTGAATGCCGGATTTATAACCAGACAGGAAATAGCTACGTTAATGCATCGAAAAGGCATCTATCCGGTAGGCAAGAAGATGGATCGTATACACACCAAATCTCTGGAGAGAGAGTTGAATAAGCATCCTCTCATTGACCGTGCCGAATGCTATAAAACTCCCAGCAACAAACTCTGCATAGAAATTACTCAACGTGTACCGGTATTAAGAATCATGAGCAACAATGGCGAAAATTACTACATTGACAACAAAGGCAATATCATGCCGCCCGAATCAAAATGTGTTGCGCATCTGGCTATTGTAACCGGAGAAGTAGAAAAATCTTTCGCAACGAGGTATTTACATAAGTTTGGTGTATTTTTGCAGCAAAATGATTTCTGGAATGCTCAGGTAGAGCAAATTAACGTATTACCCGGAAAAGAAATAGAATTAGTTCCAAGAGTGGGTAATCATATTGTTTATTTGGGAAAAATAGATAACTTTGAGGAAAAACTTTCTCGTCTCAGATTATTTTACGAGAAAGCATTGAATCAGGTAGGGTGGAACAAATATTCTCGTATCAATCTGGAGTTCAATAACCAGATAATATGTACCAAACGAGACAGTACGGATACCGCCCGGCCACAAGTAAAGTTATAGAAACATTTGGTTAATAGTCTAAATAGAAAAATAGATATGGTGTCAACAACAGATTTTATAGCCGCTATCGAGATCGGTTCGTCAAAGATTGCCGGAATGGCAGGCCGCAAAGCGGGTGACGGGAGCATAGAAGTTCTGGCATACGCTGAAGAACAATCGGGTTCATTCATCCGTAAAGGAACCATTTATAATCTGGATAAAACAGCGCAAGCGCTTACATCAATTATCAATACGCTGGAAGGCTCTCTTGGTAACGAGATAGGAAAAGTATATGTCGGCATGGGAGGACAGTCATTACGCACAGTGAGAAATCTGGTGGGTCGCGACTTGAAAGAAGATACAATCATTTCCCAAGAGCTGATTGACTCCATCTGCGACGAGAATCTGGCAATTCCGCTTATCGACATGGATATTCTTGATGTGTCACCACAAGAGTATAAAATAGGTAATAACCTGCAGGCAGATCCTGTGGGAGTTGCATCTAGTCACATTGAAGGAAGATTTTTGAATATTGTGGCTCGCTCCATTGTAAAGAAAAACCTGGAAAGGAGTTTCGAGCAAGCTAAAATTAACATAGCCGATTTATTTATTTCCCCACTTGTTATGGCCGAAGTGGTTCTGACTGAAGGAGAAAAAAGAGCAGGCTGCGCATTAGTCGACTTCGGCGCCGACACAACGACCATCTCTATCTACAAAAATAACATCCTGAGATTCCTTACCGTACTTCCATTGGGAGGCAACGCTATTACACGAGACGTTACAACTTTGCAAATAGAAGAGGAAGATGCCGAGAAACTAAAGAAGCAATTTGGGAATGCTCTCTTTGAAGAAGAGGAAGAGCCCGTTGAATGCCAAACAGAAGATGGAAGTCGCAGTTTCGAATTGCAAACGCTCAATAATATCATTGAAGCAAGAGCTGAAGAAATTGCAGCCAACGTGTGGAACCAGATACAGCTTTCCGGATTTGACGACAAGCTCAATGCAGGTATCATTATCACAGGGGGCGGATCCAATCTCAAAAACATGGACGAGTTGATCAAAAGAAAAAGTAAAGCAGAGAAAGTAAAGGTAGCACGTTTTGTGCGCCATGCCGTTCATGCTTCCACAGAGCTCCTGAAAAAAGACGGAACACAAAATACCATTTTAGGTATTCTCTTTGCCGGAGAAGAAAATTGTTGTCTGGAAGAAAAGCCAGTCATTCAGAAATCTTATACCGAAGCCGTTCCTATGTCAACCGTAGCACAGAAAGAAATTTTTGAAGAAGACGAGTTCCTCAAACAACAAGAAGAAAAAGCCAAGGCTGCCAAAAAGTTGAGAGATGAGGAAGAAAAGCGGAAGAAAGAAGAAGAAAGACTAAGAAAGATAGAAGAGAAAAAAAGAAAAGAAGCCGAAAAAGCAAATAGACCAGGTTGGTTTAAGAGCACGTTCGACAAGATTTCTAATGAGATATTCTCTGATGACGATATGAAATAACCTGTAACGATAGCAAGATATGGACGAGATAGTACAATTTGATTTCCCAACCGATTCACCAAAGATTATCAAAGTAATAGGAGTTGGAGGTGGCGGCGGTAACGCTGTTAATCACATGTTCAAAGAAGGTATTCACGATGTGACTTTCGTACTTTGCAATACCGACAATCAGGCCCTGGCCGAATCTCCCGTTCCCGTTAAGTTACAACTGGGACGTTCCATAACCGAAGGACTCGGTGCAGGTAACCGCCCCGACAGGGCAAAAGACGCCGCCGAAGAAAGCATTGAAGAAATTAAAGATTTGCTGAACGACGGAACCAAAATGGTGTTCATAACCGCCGGTATGGGTGGCGGAACAGGAACAGGTGCTGCTCCGGTTATTGCCCGTATTGCTAAAGAAATGGATATACTAACCGTAGGTATTGTAACCATTCCTTTCATTTTCGAAGGAGAAAAGAAAATTATTCAGGCGCTGGACGGTGTTGAACGCATTGCACAGCACGTTGATGCCTTGCTGGTCATCAATAACGAACGCCTGCGCGAAATTTATTCTGATCTGACCTTCATGAATGCTTTCGGAAAAGCCGATGATACACTCTCCATTGCCGCCAAAAGTATTGCAGAGATTATCACCATGAGAGGAACCGTGAACCTCGACTTTGCCGACGTTAAAACCATCTTGAAAGATGGTGGCGTAGCCATCATGAGTACAGGCTTCGGCGAAGGCGAAAGCCGTGTGACCAAAGCCATTGATGACGCCCTGCATTCACCGTTGCTCAACAACAACGATATATTCAACGCCAAGAAGGTAATGCTCAACGTTTCATTCTGTGATAAGTCAGAATTGATGATGGAAGAAATGAACGAAATACACGAGTTCATGAGCAAGTTCCGTGAAGGCGTGGAAGTGATTTGGGGTGTCGCAATGGATAATTCGCTCGATATGAAAGTGAAAATCACTGTACTTGCTACCGGATTCGGCATGGAAGATGTTCCCGGTATGGACAGTGTGCTTCAGAAACGCAGCCAAGAAGAAGAGCGTCAGATGTTGCTGGAAGAAGAAAAGGAAAAGAATAAAGAGCGTATTCGCAAAGCTTACGGAGAAAGTGCCAACAGCATTGGAAGCAAGAACTTTCGCAAGCGCAGACACATTTACCTATTCAGCGCAGAAGATCTTGACAATGACGATATCATCTCGATTGTTGAAGAATCACCAACGTACCTCAGAGACAAAACAACCCTGAGCAAAATCAAGAATAAGGCCATAGCCGACGAAGAGCAACAAATTCAAGAAACAACAGAAGAAAGTGGAGTTATCACATTCTAATTAGTAACAAACTAATAATTTCATTATATAATGGATCTATTTGATAAAGTCAGCGAAGACATTAAAAACGCAATGAAGGCAAAAGACAAGGTTGCCCTCGAAACTTTGAGAAACGTAAAGAAGTTCTTTATTGAAGCCAAAACAGCTCCGGGAGCCAACGATACGCTAGCCGATGCCGATGCACTTAAAATACTGCAGAAGCTTGCTAAACAAGGAAAAGACTCTGCCGACATCTACCTGCAACAAAACCGCCAGGATTTAGCCGATGCGGAGCTTGCTCAAGTGAAAGTGATCGAATCATACCTTCCCAAACAACTCAATGCAGAAGAGCTCGAAGCGGCTTTAAAAGAGATTATTGCAGAAGTAGGTGCTACAGATGCCAAAGACATGGGCAAAGTAATGGGAGTAGCTTCTAAAAAGTTGGCAGGAATTGCAGAAGGACGCGCCATTTCGGCCAAAGTAAAAGAGTTGCTCGGATAAAGACACCCGGTGCAGGTGAAGTAACGCTACATAAAATGCGTGAAAAAAAGTATCACCAAGTATCACCAACTCATCAACTAACTGATAACCAGTTTATTATGGGTGATACTTTCCTAAAAAAAAGCCTCACCAAGTATCACCAAGTGTCACCAACTTTTTTGCAGGTGAACAATTCTAGTCACCACCCGGATGTACACACCTTGTACACCTGGGTGTAGGCAATCTATAGACCCGGATGTATAACATGTGTACACCCGGATCTACAAGAAAAATGGGCACGAGCAAATCTTTCTTAACCGAAAAGTTCTTGCAAAACCGACAATGACTTTAGCACCGGGAACTCGGGTATATGAAGCCGATAATACTCATTTAAGATAACCAGACACCTCATTCTCTCCACTCTATTCATACCAAAAAGATGCATCGTTTCATAATTCATACGCATCAATTGCTTAATTCGGGCAGCCTCATCGGATCCTACATAAAATACATGATGCGATGGTTTTGTTGCAACAAAACAAGCATTCAACAAATCAAAATAATCACCTTCCGCATAGTCATCAAGATTGGGATACAACCCTATAAAGCGTGAAAAGCGCATCAAAAAAACAAGATGAAAGTTCGCAAAATCGGACTGGCATTCATCAAGCCAAGTGATAGAATGCTTTAAATAAGCAAAAAGCGAAGCATTTTCAGTTTCCTCACGCACACCACGATAGAGAAATTCGGCTAAAAACAAAGCAATGGCCGATTTATATGGATCATAAGGAATCGTTGTATAAGGAAGGTAAGAACGAGCCTCCTTGATGCGATGCAAGGAACTACCCGGTCGCCAGTCAGAATCAAACTCAATCATAGCCAGCGGCTGAAACAACACTGATTTCAACGCATTCTTGCGCGAACGAGGAACAGTAACTAGGTACGAAGTCCTGCCCGAATGCTCGGTATACATATCAACAATGTTCGAAGAATCATTGTATTTCAGCACATGAAGTACTATTCCTACTGTTTTTTGCAACATAAAAACCACATTATATTAAGCGCAGAAGCATAGCAAAACTACAAAATTAGAACCTGAAAGACAAGCACAAAAATTAAATCAAAAAAATATTGGTAAATAAGAAGAAAAAATTCATCACATTAAAAAGGCTTATTATCAGCATATAAGGCACGAATATACACTTAAAAATGAAAACTATTTTAAAACTTCATAGAATAAACATTTTGCCAATTCAAAAATAGTCCCTACATTTGCATCCGCAATCGGGAACAAAGCCTGACAGGCAAGCAGAAATGCTTCTACGATGGCCCATTCGTCTATCGGTTAGGACGCAAGATTTTCATTCTTGAAAGAGGGGTTCGACTCCCCTATGGGCTACAATTAAAGAAATATAACGAATTTAAAAAGATTAGTCGAAATGGCAAATCATAAATCATCAATCAAGAGAATAAGACAAGAAGAGAAAAGAAGACTTCATAACAGATATTATGGCAAGACCATGAGAAACGCTGTTAGAAAACTTCGCTCGACTACAGAGAAGGCAGCAGCTGTTGCAATGTTCCCTAGTGTAGCTAAGGTTATTGATAAATTAGCTAAAACTAATGTTATACACAAGAACAAGGCAAGCAACCTGAAGTCTAAGCTAGCTCTTCACATCAATAAGCTCGCTTAATCTAGGTAGCAATCTACTTGTATAAACAATATACAGGCCGGACTTTTTAGTTCGGCCTTGTCTGTTTTTAGTCATCGCACACACCATAAAACTAAATCGTCCAACTTTATCTTAAATTCTATATTTTTCACTACATAATACTTCCCTAACTGATATCTTTTCACTATATTTGCTCTGTTATTACAATTAGAAAACATATTATGACTGAAGAACAAATTGCTACCAATAACGGCGCGTATTCTGCCGATAGTATCCAGGTACTTGAAGGGCTTGAAGCTGTAAGAAAACGCCCTGCGATGTATATTGGCGACACTGGCTTAAAAGGATTGCACCACTTGGTATATGAAGTCGTAGATAACTCTATTGACGAAGCACTGGCAGGCTATTGCGACCGCATCGATGTGACAATCAACGAAGATAATTCAATTACAGTTCAGGACAACGGACGCGGAATTCCGGTTGACTTCCACAAGAAGGAGCAGAAATCAGCTTTGGAAGTGGCAATGACTATACTTCACGCCGGCGGTAAGTTCAACAAAGGTTCTTACAAGGTCTCGGGCGGTTTGCATGGTGTAGGTGTTTCGTGCGTAAATGCACTTTCTACTCACATGACCACACAGGTAGAAAGAGACGGAATACTCTACCAACAAGAGTATGAATGCGGAAAACCCCTCTACAGCGTTAAAGAAGTAGGTCCGGCAACCGGCAATGGAACTCGTCAAACTTTCTTGCCTGATGCTTCCATATTCACTGAAACAGTTTACAAATATGAAATATTGGCAACCCGCATGCGCGAGCTTGCCTACCTTAATGCAGGTATCACCATTGTACTGACCGACCGCAGGGTTGTCAACGAAGATGGTAAGGTTAAGAGCGAAAAATTCTTCTCAGAAAACGGTCTGAAAGAGTTTGTTCGTTTCATTGATTCATCGCGTGAACATCTGATTAATGATGTAATCTACCTGAACACCGAAAAACAAGGTATCCCCATTGAAGTGGCTATCATGTATAACACTTCATTTTCAGAAAACATACACTCTTACGTAAACAACATCAATACCATTGAAGGAGGTACGCACTTGGCCGGATTCCGCCGTGCACTGACTCGTACACTGAAGAAGTACGCTGAAGACTCCAAAATGCTTGAGAAAGTGAAGATAGAGATTGCCGGAGACGACTTCCGCGAGGGGTTAACAGCTGTTATATCCATCAAAGTAGCAGAACCTCAGTTCGAAGGACAAACCAAAACTAAATTGGGTAACAATGAGGTAATGGGAGCCGTTGACCAAGCTGTAGGCGAAGCGTTGACTTATTACTTAGAGGAGCATCCGAAAGAAGCCAAAATGATTGTAGACAAAGTAATTTTGGCTGCAACAGCACGTCACGCAGCACGAAAAGCACGTGAAATGGTGCAACGCAAATCGCCGATGTCTGGTGGCGGATTGCCCGGTAAGCTAGCCGACTGCTCGGACCGTGATGCTGATCGTTGCGAATTGTTCCTTGTCGAGGGTGACTCGGCAGGTGGAACTGCCAAGCAAGGACGTAACCGTATGTTCCAAGCCATTCTTCCACTTCGTGGTAAGATTTTGAATGTGGAGAAAGCCATGTACCACAAGGCGCTCGAAAGCGAAGAAATACGTAATATATATACCGCATTGGGCGTTACTATCGGAACCGAAGAAGACAGTAAAGCGGCTAACATTGAGAAGTTAAGATACAAAAAAATCATCATCATGACCGATGCCGACGTCGATGGTTCTCACATCGACACATTGATCATGACTTTCTTCTTCCGTTATATGCCCGAAATCATTCAGAACGGATACCTGTACATCGCTACTCCCCCGCTCTACCTTTGCAAGAAAGGAAAAACAGAAGAGTACTGCTGGACCGACGCACAACGTCAGAAATTCATTGAAACTTACGGTGCCGGAGAAGAAAAAGCCGTGCACACTCAGCGATACAAAGGTTTGGGAGAGATGAACGCTCAACAGCTTTGGGAAACAACCATGGATCCTGAAAACCGTATGCTGAAACAAGTGAATATTGAAAATGCTGCTGAAGCAGATTATGTTTTCTCCATGTTGATGGGTGAAGACGTAGGCCCCAGAAGGCAATTCATTGAAGAGAATGCAACTTATGCTAATATTGACGCATAAGGCACAATCATAGTCAACCTCATAACGAAAAGCGCCGGACGAAAGAAGTTCTTTCAATCCGGCGCTTTTCTTGTTCTTATACTAGAACAAACTATTCACACATTAAATGTGATTGCTTTTGCGTAATTCTTCGGCTACAGACTCCATTTCGTTGTACCATGCTTCACCAAACTTACGTATTAAAGGCTCCTTCAGGAACTTGTAAACCGGAACATTCTCTTTCTGACCCAGAATCACAGCAGCTTTGCAAACATCCCAACGATGGTAATTAACGGCTTTATAAGGACCATAGTTGCCCACACGAATGGGATATAAATGACACGAAACCGGTTTGTAGAAATCAACTTTCCCGTCGCGGTACGCCTTCTCTATGGCGCAATAACAACAACCTTTCTCGTCATAACAAGTAAACACACAATCCTTACCATTGACGATTGATGTTACCAAGTCACCATCCTGATCCGTGTAACACACTCCTTGCCTGTCTATAATCTCGCGAGCCTGTGGTGAAAGTTGATCCCAAATAACCGGAAGAACCTTCTCTAGTTTAGCCACCTCCTCCTCTTCAAGAGGCGCACCGGCATCACCCTCAATGCAACATTGTCCTTTGCAAGCATCCAGATTACAAATAAATTTCTCCCGAAAAACATCGAGCGAAACAACTACATCATCAATTTGTACCATACATATACAACATAAAAAAACGGGAGAATGAATCTCCCGTTATAATTACTCAAGAGAAATTTCTTATTTCACTAAAACCTTTCCGGTCATCTCTTTAGGAGCTTCCAAGCCCATCAGTTTCAAGATAGTTGGAGCCACATCCGCCAAACGTCCGTTTTCAACCACTGCATTCGTGTTCTCAGAAACATAAACACAAGGAACGGGATTGAGCGAGTGAGCCGTGTTGGGGCTGCCATCTTCGTTAACCGCATTATCAGCATTTCCGTGATCGGCAATGATGATAGCCTCATAGCCTTGCGCTTTAGCCGCCTCAATGGTTTCTTTTACACAAGTGTCAACAGCCGTTACAGCCTTTTCAATTGCTTCATATACACCGGTGTGACCAACCATGTCACCGTTTGCATAGTTCACAACAATAAAATCGAATTTATTTTCATTGATTGCTGCTACCAGCTTATCTTTCACTTCATAAGCACTCATCTCTGGCTTTAAGTCGTAAGTAGCAACCTTAGGCGATGCTACCAAGATACGTTCTTCTCCTTCGTAAGGAGTTTCACGACCGCCATTGAAGAAGAAAGTTACGTGTGCATACTTTTCAGTTTCTGCAATGTGCAACTGAGATTTACCTTGTTTAGACAGATATTCGCCCAATGTATTTTCTACATTGTCTTTATCGAACAATACGTGCACATTTTTAAATGAAGCATCGTAAGGAGTCATACAGTAATACTGAAGTCCCGGCACTGTTTGCATTCCGGCTTCCGGCATATCTTGCTGAGTTAAAACAACGGTCAGCTCTTTAGCACGGTCGTTACGGTAATTAAAGAAAATAACCACGTCACCTTCTTTAATTCTTCCGTCGAAGTTAGCGTTTACAATAGGCTTAATAAACTCGTCAGTAACACCTTCATCATAAGACTCCTGTACAGCCTCAACCATGCAGGTCGCTTTTTTACCGGTTCCGTTTACCAACAAATCATAAGCTTCTTTCACACGTTCCCAACGTTTGTCACGGTCCATAGCATAATAGCGCCCTATGATAGAAGCAATCTTGCCAGCAGAAGCCTGGCAGTATGCATCCAGCTGCTCAATAAAGCCTTTTCCGCTTTTAGGATCTGTATCACGACCATCCATAAAACAGTGAACAAATGCATTCTCAATACCATATTCTTTGGCTATATCACAAAGCTTAAACAAATGATCGAGAGAACTATGTACTCCACCGTCAGAAGTCAACCCCATGAAATGAATATTTTTGCCATTCTCTTTGGCATACGTAAAAGCCGCAACGACTCCAGGGTTTTGCATTATGCTATTGTCGCGACAAGCCAGGTTAATCTTCACCAAGTCCTGATAAACAACACGACCCGCACCGATGTTGAGGTGACCGACCTCAGAATTTCCCATTTGACCATCGGGCAAACCTACATTTTCGCCACTGGCCTGTAGTTGTGAATTGGGATAAGTTTTTACTAAATAATCCCAATAAGGAGTAGGAGTATTGAAAATAACATCAGCTTTTCCGTGATTACCGATTCCCCAACCGTCGAGAATCATTAAAAGGGCTTTTTTACTCATAATTATGTTAGTTTATAGATTCCTTATTTTTTCGGGGGCAAAGTTACAAAAAAAGGCCGTTAACGAGCTTTAATTCAAATGATTTATCTACTTTTGTGCTGCAAAAAATCATAAATAAAAATATGGACGATTCAAACCCGCGAACGTGCAAAGATAATATGAACTAAAGCGAACAGAGTCACACTCATGCTGTCTCTGCTCGACCAACTAACGAAAGGAGGCAATAAATGAGAACCTATCTTTATTGTGAGGCCGGCTTTGTAGAAAAGCCGAACTGGCAGCCTAATTGCTGGATTAACGTAGTTTGTCCCGACGAAGGCGATTTTCAATTTCTGGTGAATGAACTGGGAGTACCCGAGTCTTTTCTTAGAGATATTGCCGATACAGATGAGCGCCCAAGAACCGAGACAGAAGAGAACTGGCTGCTAACCATCATCCGTATCCCCATGCAGAGTCCCCAAAATGGTATTCCGTTTACAACCGTACCTATTGGTATTATTACAAACAACGAAATTACCATTTCAGTATGCTATCATCATACTGAAATTATTCCTGATTTTATAAGCTACACACGTCGCAAGAACCTCATCGTACGCAATAAGTTCGATCTTATATTACGTCTTATTTACTCTTCAGCTGTATGGTTTCTAAAATACCTGAAGCAAATAAACAACGATGTGACAAGTGCGGAAAAGGAACTTGAACGGAGCATTCGTAACGAAGACTTGCTTCGTCTTATGAAACTTCAAAAGACATTGGTATATTTCAACACCTCCATTCGCGGCAACGAAATCATGATCGGTAAGTTAAAAAGTATCTTTCAAGAACCAGAGTACTTGGACGAGGAGCTGATGGAAGACGTTATCACCGAACTCAGACAGGCGTATAACACAGTAAATATATACAGTGACATTTTAACGGGAACAATGGATGCTTTTGCATCCATCATATCAAACAACGTGAATACCATCATGAAACGAATGACCAGCATTTCAATTATCCTGATGGTTCCCACACTCATTGCCAGTTTTTACGGGATGAATGTTGATATTCATTTGGATACCATACCACATGCATTTGCCATCATTGTATTATCATCCGTGTTTCTGTCTGCCCTTGCATTCGTTATTTTCAAAAGAATCAAATGGTTTTAAAACAGTTCCAGTTGCGCGTCACCCAGTAGGTTATAACTCAACCGATGATAAGGCGAAGGGCCATTAATTGCAATTGCTGTACGGTGCTTCTTAGTAGGATAACCCTTGTTGTGATCCCAATCATAGCAAGGGTATTCTTCGTGCAAACCATTCATGTAATCGTCACGGTATGTTTTTGCCAAAATAGAGGCTGCTGCAATAGAAAGATACTTGCCATCGCCTTTGATCACAGTAGTATGAGGAATGGAAGGATATGCTTTGAATCGGTTTCCGTCAATAATTAAATGTTCCGGCCGGATCTTTAATTGATCGACAGCCCGATGCATAGCCAGAAAAGAAGCATTCAATATGTTGATTTTATCTATTTCCTGAGGTGTAACAACGCCGACGGCCCATGCAATAGATTCTTTCTCTACCACTTCGCGGAGCAAATAACGTTGTTTTTCGGTCAGTTGTTTGGAATCGTTCAATAATTCATTCTTGAAGTCGGGAGGTAATATAACCGCTGCCGCGTAAACTGATCCGGCCAAACATCCGCGTCCGGCTTCATCACAACCGGCTTCAATCAGTCCTTTATTCAAATAGGGTAATAGCATACAAAAAGATTTTGCGGACAAAGATACAATTCTTCTCTTCAAAGAAATACAAGCTATCAGAAAAAGAACAGTCTTTGTCCGCAAAACAACGATCAGAATAAGCTCCAAGCAACGGTAAGTCCCGCCATAACAATAGCTACCATGCTCATTAACTTAATAAGAATGTTCAAGCTGGGGCCCGAGGTATCTTTAAAAGGATCGCCAACGGTATCACCAACGACAGTAGCCTTGTGAACTTCTCCACCTTTACCGCCTAAGTTACCTTCTTCAACAAACTTCTTGGCGTTATCCCATGCACCACCGGCATTGGCCATAAAGATGGCAAGAACAAAGCCACTACTCAATCCTCCGATAAGCAATCCCAATACACCGGGCACACCAAATATCAATCCGGTTGCTATGGGAGCAATAATAGCCAGAATAGAAGGAAGCACCATTTCCTTTTGTGCACCTTTGGTAGAGATAGCTACGCAACGTTCATAATCAGGTTCTGTTTCTCCGGTGAGAATCCCCTTGATTTCTCTAAACTGCCTGCGCACCTCATCGACCATGTGTCCCGCTGCACGGCCTACAGCATTCATCGTTAATCCGCAAAACAGGAACGCCATCATCGATCCGATAAACATCCCCGAAAGAACTTTCGGATTCATCAGTGTTACATTATAATAATCCATGAAATCGACAAAAGTAGCATCAGCAGTTTTAATAGCTCCCCCATGCGGCAACGCTATTTCCATTGTACCCAAACGAGTAAGTCCGATACGGATTTCTTCCACATAAGAAGCCAGCAAAGCCAAACCCGTCAGCGCAGCCGAACCAATAGCAAACCCTTTCCCCGTAGCGGCAGTCGTATTACCCAACGAGTCGAGAGCATCTGTTCGCTTTCTTACCTCTTCGCCCAAAGCCGACATCTCGGCATTGCCTCCTGCATTGTCGGCTATAGGGCCATAAGCATCAGTAGCCAGCGTAATACCCAAAGTTGAAAGCATCCCTACTGCCGCAATACCTATGCCGTACAATCCCATGCCCACGTTGGCAAAATCAAAGCCGGAAGCAAACAAGTAGGAAGCAATAATGCCCACTACAACAGCCAAGACAGGAATTGCAGTCGACAACATACCCAATCCAATACCTGAAATAATGACCGTAGCCGGTCCTGTTTTGCCGCTCTCAGCTAGATACCTGGTGGGCTTATATGACTGTGAAGTATAATATTCCGTAGAGCGTCCGATAATAATTCCAACAATCAGCCCTACAACCACCGAACAAGAAATATACATCCAGTTATCAATCTGTAGTAACCAGAGAATAAAGAAAGTAGCAGCCACAATTAGCACAGAACTTAAGTTAGTTCCAAATGCCAGGGAATTCAGCAAATCTTTCATGGTGGCATTCTCTTTGGTACGAACTGAGAATATTCCGGCAATAGAAAGCAATATGCCCACGGCAGCAATCAACATAGGCGCTATGACAGCTTTGAACTGCATTGCCGCGTCGGCCGTATGAATAAAAGCAGCGGCCCCTAACGCCGCAGTGGCTAAGATAGAGCCACAGTATGATTCGTACAAATCGGCTCCCATTCCGGCCACATCACCCACATTATCACCTACATTATCTGCTATGGTAGCAGGATTTCGCGGATCGTCTTCAGGAATTCCGGCTTCCACCTTACCCACCAAATCGGCCCCTACATCGGCAGCTTTGGTATAAATACCACCACCAACACGAGCAAACAAAGCTTGTGTGCTGGCTCCCATACCAAATGTCAGCATGGTTGTTGTAATGATACACAACTTATGTGTAGGTGAAAACACATCGGCAGGAATTACTGCATTTAACAGCAAATACCAGAAAGCGATATCAAGCAGTCCCAAGCCAACAACGACGAGCCCCATCACCGCACCGCTTCGGAAAGCAATGCGCAAACCGGCATTCAGAGAAGTACGTGCGGCATTCGCTGTACGAGCAGAAGCATAAGTCGCCGTTTTCATTCCCAAAAAACCCGATAAGCCCGAAAAGAAGCCACCTGTTAAAAAAGCCACAGGCACCCATGGGTTCTGTACCTGAAATCCGTAAGCCATGATGGAGAACAAGATAACCAATCCCAAAAAGACAAAAGCAACAACTTTATATTGCTGCTTCAGGTAAGACATCGCCCCTTTACGTACTGCAGCCGCTATTTTTACCATCTGAGGAGTGCCTTCACTCTCCTTCATCATCTGTTTATGAAAATAATAGGCAAAACACAGGGCTGCAAAAGCCGACAGGGGAATCATCCAAAAAAGTAAGCTATCCATAGAATATTAATTTAGAGGTTCAATGGCTTAAAAATATTCATTATCAATGAGATAAACAATGAAATATTTCATAAAAAAACATTCGGATGAATTATTCCGAAAAAAAAGACTGTTCCCTTTAGGTAAAGCAACAAACTGTTTACACTTTTTTATGCTTGAGAGCGAAATCAGCCGGAGCTACTACTCGAGATTCAGGCTAACGACTATAAAGCAAGGCGTTTCCTGACTGAGAGACGTATAGCCGACCTGACATCTTCAGAAGGAGAATTACAAAAAATCATGCTGTGCAATGGTAAAGAACCTCGCTGCGGTGTGATTTTTCACTGCGAACGGTAAAAAGATTAAAGAAAAGGATATTGTCTTGCTTTTACCTGAAAGTAAGTACGTAACTTTGGGCAGAACAGCCATTGGCGACTGGCCGTATAGCGGTTTTCTTCATTCGTTGAAAGTGTATGCAGGCGTTATACAAGAAGAAAAGGTGTTGCAACACTACCAAATAAGCAAACCAGGCAAAAAACAACAATTAAAAAGTAACTAATAATAAAGAAAACCATGAAAAAGAGTCTATTTACCATCATTCTAGCCTCGGCTACTGTGTTAGCAAATGCTCAGAAGAAGCATGAACAGACAGGATATCCGGTCAATCCGGTGCCTTTTACCGCTGTGAAAGTGACCGATTCGTTTTGGGGGCAACGCCTTAATGCCAGTCGCGAAGTAACCATACCGCTGGCCTTCAGCAAATGTGAAGAGACAGGGCGCTACCTGAACTTTGTCAGGGCAGCACATCCTAGTGACACCATTACCGTAGGTGGATTGGCTTTTGATGATACCGACGTGTATAAAACCATTGAAGGAGCCAGTTACTCAATGCAAACGTATCCCAATAAGAAGCTGGATAAATACATTGACAGCGTTTTGGTTATTGTAGCTGCCGCGCAAGAACCGGATGGTTACCTTTACACCGCACGTACGCAAAATCCCAAACATCCACACGAATGGGCAGGAAGCAAACGATGGGAAAAGGTTGAAGACTTAAGCCATGAATTCTATAATTTGGGGCACATGGTTGAGGGTGCCATTGCACATTATCAGGCTACAGGGAAACGCAATTTCCTTGACATTGCGATTAAGTATGCCGACTGCGTATGTCGGGAAATTGGAGACAAGCCGGAACAAACCGTAGCAGTTCCCGGTCACCAGATTGCCGAAATGGCATTGGCTAAACTATATTTAGTAACCGGTGACAAGAAGTACTTGAATCAAGCCAAGTTCTTCCTTGATAAAAGAGGATATACCACCCGCACCGACGAATACAGTCAGGCTCACAAACCGGTTGTTCAGCAAGACGAGGCCGTGGGGCATGCTGTGCGTGCCGCCTATATGTATTCGGGCATGGCTGATGTAGCCGCACTTACCGGAGACACAGCCTACATTCATGCCATAGATAAGATATGGGATAATATAGTGACCAAAAAGCTCTATATTACGGGCGGAATTGGCGCCACCAGTCACGGCGAAGCATTCGGAAAGAATTACGAGCTGCCCAACATGTCGGCCTATTGCGAAACCTGTGCCGCTATTGGTAACGTATACCTTAATCACAGATTGTTCTTGTTACACGGTGAATCAAAGTATTACGATGTGCTGGAGCGCACACTCTACAACGGACTGATATCCGGTGTATCTCTTGATGGAGGAGGCTTCTTCTACCCTAACCCGCTTGAGTCTATTGGTCAGCACCAACGTCAGCCTTGGTTTGGTTGCGCCTGCTGTCCGTCAAACATCTGTCGCTTTATCCCCTCCGTTCCGGGATACGTATACGCCGTTCACAACAACGATGTTTACGTAAACCTCTTCATGGGCAACAGCGCCGATGTAAAAGTGAATGGTAAAACAGTACATTTACAACAAGAAACAAACTACCCCTGGTCGGGCAACATTCAATTGAACGTATCACCTAAAGGCAAACAAACGTTCAATCTGAAAATCCGCATCCCCGGATGGGTTAAGAACAGTGCAGTACCGGGCAACTTATACAGTTATACAGATAAGAAAAACCTTCATTACAGCATCAAAGTCAACGGAAAAGCCGTTGAGGCAACTGAAGAAAAAGGATACTTTACCATTCAGCGAAGCTGGAAAAAGGGCGACTCAGTAGAGATACATTTTGATATGGAAGCCCGTACCGTTAAAGCTCACCCGTTGGTGGAAGCCGACAGAGGTAAAATTGCCATTGAAAGAGGTCCGCTGGTTTACTGTGCTGAGTGGCCCGATAACGACTTTAGCGTGCTAAGCATTCTGTTGAACAAGAAGCCACAGTTCGAAGTCCTCTCCAAACCTGAACTATTATACGGCATAAACATGTTGCAAACAGATGCACAAACACTGAGCTACGACGCCAACGGCCGCTTAGTGGCCAAAGATGTGAAGCTCAACCTGATTCCCTACTATGCATGGTCGCACCGTGGTAGTGGTGAAATGGCGGTATGGTTACCCGTTGACCTCAATGCCACTCGTCCGGCTATGCCCCCTACTGTGGCATCAGAAAGCAAAGTTTCTGCTTCGCACATGGTCAAAGCCATCAATGCCATCAACGACGGGCTACTGCCGAGAGACGAGTTTGACCGCTCCGCACCTTACTACCATTGGTGGCCTAAAGAAGGAACAACAGAATGGATTTCGTACTCCTTCAACTCTCCCAAAACCCTTTCGCGTTCAACCGTATACTGGTACGACGATGCTCCCTGGGGTGGATGCCGCGTTCCGGAATGGTGGAAGCTATACTACAAGAACAGCGCAAACCAATGGGTTGAGGTTGAGTCGGCAAGCCAATACGGAACAGAGAAAGGTGTGGGCAATGAAGTGATCTTCGCACCCGTTACCACTCAAGAGATGAAATTGGAAGTGAAGCTTCCCGCCGGTAATGCCTCCGGACTTTTTGAATGGGAAGTAGAATAACAAAAAACGCACAAATGAAACCTTTTATAAAACAATTCATAAGCTACACCGGTGCATGGCTATTATTGGTCGTGCAGCCGGTGGGCACTCTCTCCGCACAAGGCACGGCAGATGATTACCGCAGAGCATACGCACTACGTAAAGAGTTCAGCAACAAAGTTTATTACGGAGATGTTCGTCCGCAGTGGATTGGCAACACTCACAAATGCTGGTACACCAACCATACGCCCGAAGGGAAACAGTACGTATTGGTTGATGCCCAAGCTAAAAGTAAGAAAGCTCTGTTCAATCAATCCAAACTGGCTGCATTGCTGTCGAAGCATAGTGCTACAAAAGTAGAAGCCAACAACTTGCCCATTCAGCAATTAACGGTCAACGCCTCCTTAGATACATTGAAATTCATCTTCAACAACCATAGATGGAGTTACGCTGAAAAGAAAAGCAGTTTGAAAGATGAAGGCGTTCCCGAAAAACCAAGTAACCGATATTGGGCAGAAGCTGCCGACGAACAAACCGGAGAACCGGTGGTATCGCCCGACGGTAAGCAAACAGCCTTTATCAAAAACAGCAATGTATATGTAAAGGACAATAAAACAGGAATCGAAAAACCCATGAGTTTCGACGGTTCCCCGGGAGAATTCTACTCTGCTTACCTGCAATGGTCGCCCGATTCTAAAAAAATAGCCGCAATGAAAGTCCGTCCCGCCGAAAAACGACTCATTTACTTCGTTGAATCTTCACCGGCCGACCAACTTCAACCCAAGTTGCATAAGCGAGAATATACCAAACCGGGAGACGCACTACCTTTCAGAAGCCCTTGCATCTTCCATACGGAAACAGGGAAAGCTTGCATTCCGGATACCAAACTATTCGACAAACAGTTTGATGTACACGGTTTGGACTGGGATGCTCAAAGCCGGACCATTCTGTTTGAGTACAATGAACGGGGGCATCAAACCTATCGGGTGTTGGAATTATCGGCAGAAACCGGACAAGTGCAAACAATTATTGAAGAGAAAAGCCCCACTTTCGTGAACTACACCCGTTATTTCCGTAAGGACTTGCAGAACGGCAACGAGATAATCTGGATGAGTGAGCGCGATAATTGGAATCATCTTTATCTGTACGACCGCCACAACGGAAAAGTAATCAATCAAATCACAAAAGGACAATGGTATGTAAGGGAAGTATTGCATGTGGATGAAGAACAACGCGTCATATACTTCTCGGCCAACGGCATGGTGCCCAACGAAGACCCGTATCTGTTGCGTTACTATCGCATTCATTTTGACGGTAGCGGACTGACTTGCCTTACTCCCGAAGAAGGTATGCATCAGGCAACCTTTTCGGCCGACAGGAAATATTTCATCGATGTTTACTCGCTGGCACACAAAGCGCCTGTAGCCATCCTGAAAGAAGCCGAACAAGGGAAAGTGGTTATGCCGTTAGAAACAGCCGACATCTCCGAGCTGACAAAAGCCGGATGGAGAGCTCCGGAAGTATTTTGCGCCAAAGGTCGTGACGGACAAACCGATATGTGGGGAATCATTGTGAGGCCTACAAATTTTGACCCGAACAAGAAATATCCCGTTATTGAATACATCTACGCCGGTCCCGGAAGCCATTATACTCCCAAATCTTTCCTGGCTTACAACTGGAACATGACCAGTTTGGCTGAACTGGGCTTCATTGTGGTACAACTCGATGCCATGGGCACTTCGTTTCGCTCAAAAGCGTTTGAAGATGTGTGCTACAAGAATCTCAAAGATGCCGGTTTCCCCGATCGCATCGCATGGATAAAAGCAGCATCTGCCAAGTATCCGTATATGGATGCCGAGCGTGTGGGCATATTTGGTGCCTCGGCAGGCGGACAAGAATCGACTACCGCCGTGCTCCTCCACCCCGAGTTTTACAAAGCTGCCTACTCCTCCTGCGGATGTCACGACAATCGGATGGATAAAATCTGGTGGAACGAACAATGGATGGGCTACCCCATTGGCAAGGAGTACGAAGAATGCTCTAACGTGTACAACGCTCATTTGCTTCAACGCCCGTTAATGCTCGTGGTAGGTGAGATGGACGATAATGTTGACCCGGCCTCAACCCTGCAAGTGGCCAATGCTTTGATTAAAGCAAATAAAGACTTTGAGCTTGTCGTGTTGCCGGGAGTAAATCACACTATGGGCGGTGACTATGGGGAGCACAAAAGGTTTGATTTCTTTGTTCGTCACCTGCTAAAGGTAAACCCTCCGGCTTGGGACGAAATTAAATAACCATTCATTTTTTGATATGATAGGTAGCACCCAATTAAGAGTTTAGACTTGTTGGGTGCTACAGTTTGTGTATTAGAAAAAATCATATGGAATTAATCAAGAAATGGCTTTAATTATTTTTTCTATCAATGCCACTCCCACGCATACATTCCTTGTTTATATCGTATCTTTGACACATCTGGGGTTACAATGTTTAGTTTATGAGGAGAGAAGGTTAAATTAATACCCATATATGAATCATATGCAACTGGACAACAAAAAACGAAGTAATTTCCGACGGGAATCTTATCACTATAATCCGCATATCCCACATTATCATCACTCGAATAATATACACTATAATTATATGAAGCATTCACAGATGTTCCGTCTGATTTATAAGCAATGGCTATTGGAGAGCCTTTGAAATATTCAGATGGACTATTGATTTTTATACTCACATATTGCCCCTGTGGGAATAAATAAAACGAAGCACTTTGAGGTTTGTCATAATAGTAACACCCAAACCAAATGGAAGTTTTTATTTCGTCATCACTAGATGAACATGACGATATAGTCATCAATAAAATCCCCAATACAGACCATACAATATTTTTCATAATAATTACACTTTAGTTTCTACAAAATTACAAAAAAAAATAATTCATTTTAATAAATCAATTTTATAAATTTAGCATTATTGAATAAACACAATCAGATAAACCAATAACTTCTTCATTATTTACTCCTTTTTGGATGCTCTCTCGCGATTCTTCAAACTCAAATCTTGCAAGGCTTTTCCCAATTGATCCTCCTTAGCAAGCCAAAGAATATCATCATCTAATTGCAATGCGTAAAGCACACGAAGATAAATTCCAATAGCAACGGTAGACGCACCTTTCTCAATACGCCCTACTGTTAGCGGTGAGCATGTAGCCCGTTCGGCAATTTGCGCCACACTGAGGTTACGTCGTAAACGAGCCAGCTTAATTTGCTCACCTACAATCTGCATCTTTTGTTCCAATTTTCTAGGGAGCTTGCTCCCCATTGTACTCTTCACCATACGCTTAACATATCATATAATATACAAATATAGCTATTAATATTTATTTTATGATATATTGATGTTAATAAAGTAAGCTGTTTATCAACTACCTTCTCTAGGTTGATAGAGGGTTTCTTGGGAAAGAAGCAATATACTGCAATTCCGCTCAAGAGATTCACCACAAAATTACGAAATAACGACATGGTTATTTTGAGACAATATTATAAAGTTCTTCATACGAACTAACTACTCCATATTTAACATTACCGCTACTAATAGCTTTAAAGTGCTCTTCAGCACATTTTTTCTTGGCTTTTTCTGTTTCACGAAGATCTGCTTCACTGAATTGTAAAGAGTGGGTTTCTCCCTTTGTTTCTGCAATGAAATAAATGTGCTTAACCTTACCTTCCTCAAAAGCAATTGCCCAGTCGGGGTTGTATTTGCCTACAGGTGTATTGATATAAAACGCCTTTGGCAATTTTACATATACTGCAACATCGGTTCTCGTGTCAATATCTTCGGCAAATTTCTTTTCATTGTTAGAATCAAAAATAACGTGGTCGAATAGATGCCGTTCCGCTATCATTGCATTAGTTCCCAATTTACCTTTAAACTCAGGCTCTGTGAATATTTTGGAATCATAACACTCATCCAACTTGTCATAGGTAATGTGTTGAATAATTGCCGTTGCTTTTTGTTCGTTGATAAGTTCAGATGCTCGAATGATAAATTCTTCGGGGTTATACTCAAACTGCTCAAAGACAGCAGGTTCAATGCTTCTCAATATCTCAACAACTGATTTACGGGTAAGCCCGGTATTCTCGGTTATCTTACCTACAAGATCATATTTCACATTATCAGATGCAGTAATGTTAACCGTTTTGCTCTGCTGTTCATCTTTCTTAAATGCCTCACCGCTTTCGAGCGTGCCCTTCGACGAAATCTTACTCATTGAACCGGTTGTCACTTTGATATATATTTTCGACACCCTCAAATTGCGATTTAGGCTCTTGATAGCATTTGTAATTAGCTCAGTCTCTTCAAATCTGACGATATAGTAACTCTTTGGGCTAATCAATTTCCATAGTTTTTTAAACTCTGTGCGATTGAATTGCTCTTTGTTGAGTTTCAGCGTTACATTATTCTCTCGAACATTATCCGGCATAAGTTTCTTAGGATCATAGATAGAGTCGAGCAATCCTACGATTGACTCTCGATAGGCTGACACTTCTTCGTCTATTTGGATATTACCACCGGCTTTGTCTGAATAGTATTTGTCGGTGAGTTCGCCTTTCTTCACATAACCATTTTCAACTAATGAGTCGTAAATCACTTGAGCCTGTTCGGAAGTAACCACGACAGCCTCTCCATTTGCATCTTTGAGCACTTTGTCTGCAAAAAGTGCGATATTAACTTTCATCGGACGATCCGAGATGACCTCTGCCAACTCATTTTGTAGTCCCTTGGCAAACGAATCATAACTTTCACTTGCCACAACCGTAAGCACATTTACGCTATGTACCTCTTCACCCAACACCGAGGTATCCATACGGTCGCCTTGATCATTCACACAAATACGCAAGCCACGCCCCACCTCTTGACGTTTGCTCACATCGGCAGAACTTTGTTTGAGTGTACATATTTGGAATACATTCGGATTATCCCATCCCTCGCGTAATGCGGAATGCGAGAAGATAAAGCGTAGTGGAGTTTTGCGATCAAGCAAACGTTCCTTGTCTTTCATAATAAGGTCGTATGCTGACGAATCGGCCGATTCGGAAGTGCCTCTTTCGGTTTTTGAGTTTACAAAATTACCCTTTTTATCTCGTGAGAAGTACCCATCGTGAGCGGTGGCGGCAACAGTGCTTTTCAGAAATGCCCAATAAGCATCATCCTCAAATAGCGTTTTTTGATACTCATCCACAACGCTGGCGTACTCTTGTTCAAAAATATCAGCATAGATGCCGTTGCCTTTTATAGGCTCATATACACGGTATTTTTCTACCTCGTCGATAAAGAATAGTGAAAGAACCTTGATGCCTCTGCTGAATAACTCCCGCTCCTTTTCAATATGCGAAAGTATAGTTTCACGAATTTGAATTCTGCGAATTTGCTCTTCGTTTAGCGTTCCCACAACATCTCCGGCAAATAGTTTAACTCCGTTTTCAAAAGTTACACTATTATCCGCTCCATTAATTTCGGTAATTAGAAAACCGTTTTTGTATTCCTCAAGCCCATCGGAAAGGTCATATAGATTTGCTCCTTTTGAAAGCGAACGCACTACCTGTCGCACACCTTTAGCTCCTTTTATATCAAAACCAATGTTTGCAGTGGGGTTCTTATCCTTATAGAGATTAATTTTTTCGAGATAAGCATAGCCCTCAGTGGCGGTTGTGCCACTGAATGAAATACCTTTAACTGCAATTTTTTTGACCAATCGTTTGTTGTACGCCTCCATTGCATCAAGGCGATATATCATATTATAAATGCTGTCTTTGCGGTGGGTTGCCGAATAGCGGAGCGTAAAGAGAGCTTTAAACTTTTTAAGTCCTTCTTTGGTCTTCGCACCCTCAACACGTTGCGGTTCGTCGATGATGACAATCGGATTTGTCTTGGCTATTACGTCAATCGGGCGACGGCTTTTGAACGTATCGAGCTTCATATCAATTCGTCGGGCATCTTTGCCCGTAGCATTGAATGCTTGCGAGTTGATAATCATCACGTTGATAGCACTATCGCTGGCGAAGTGCTCAATATCGGTCAAATTCTTTGAGTTATAGATAAAGAATCGCACCTTCTTTCCGTAATCTTCCGCAAAGTGGTCTTGGGTAATATCAAACGATTTGTACACACCCTCACGAATGGCAACACTAGGAACTACAACAATGAATTTGCACCAGCCATAGCGTTTGTTTAGCTCAAAGATGGTTTTGATATAAGTATATGTTTTACCCACACCCGTCTCCATCTCAATGGTTAAGTTATATCGTCCTTCTAGTTTGTCCGATGGTTTTATTTGGTTCGCACGTTGAATGTTTTGGATATTGGCAAGTATCTTATCATCACTAAGAGCGTTTGTGATCGGATTATTCTTGAAGCCGGTATAGTCATCAATATCGAGTTTCATCTCTCCTTTGCCGAGTTGTCCGGGGTCAATCATATAGCTTGACTCACGGCGTGGCTGCCCTGCAAAAACGTCACATGTCGCCTTAGCTGCCTCCTCCTGAAATCGTTGATGTTTAAATTTTAGTTTCATGAGTTCTTCTTTCCTTTCTCTATTCGTTTGGTTTCTGCCAACAATTCACCGACGTCCGCACGCATGAGTTTACGGTTACAATCATACTTTTCATATTCTGTTTGCGCAATGGCCTTTGCCTTTTCTGCCGATACATGTCCTGCTCCTTCTAAAATTTCTCTTCCCGTAAATTTCAGAAAATCATTCAGTTTCACTTCCCAATCGGCCATATGCATCTCTTTGCGTTGCAAGGCCTGATCTTCGGCATAATCCAAATACATGGTCACTACTCTGTTCAAAGCAGACACTTCCTCTTCACTCAGATAGTTCTTGGCTATGGACACATCTGTCTTACGAACTTTAATTCCTTTAAATGTAGTCAAGCCCATATTGTTTTTGGTGGCATCTGCACGCTCTGCTATCAGTTCTGCCGCAGTATGCCCGTGCACACTGTAATGCAATTTGTTCTGCACCGTTTGAAAAAAGAGTTGTGCGCGTTCATCTTCTTTATCGTAATCGACCGATGTTGTATAGATTGCTTTTATTTTTTCATAGAATCGGGCTTCGGACGCACGTATTTCGCGTATTCTTTCTAGAAGTTCATCAAAATAATCGGTACCAAAGGGTTTTGGGTTTTTCAGCCTTTCGTCGTTCATCGCAAAACCTTTCTGTACATACTCTCGCAGGACGCTTGTTGCCCAGTTTCTGAAATGCACTCCTACTCTGGAACGTACACGGTAACCAATGGCCAGAATCATTTCAAAGCTATAATGTAAAGTTTCCCGTTCTACCTGCCGCTCACCTTCGTTTTGAACTATTAGGTAATTCCTAATAGTTGCCTCTTCGCTCAGTTCACCGTCGGCAATGATATTCTTAATATGCTCATTGATAGTAGGTATTCTTACTTGATACAATTCAGCCAACGCTTTTTGTGTCATCCATATATTGCCTTCCTGAAAGTAAACATCAATCTTTGTGTTCCCTTTTTCATTCTGGTAAATCAATATTTTGCCTAAATTATCTTGCATAGTCTTTTAGATAACTTTTACGGTGGTGTCTGGGGAGATTGATTTGAAAATCTCGAAGACGTTAATTTTATTGGCACTGTCGGCAAATGAGCTATCACGGAACAGGGCACGGGTAGGTTTTCGTTTGGCGATGGTGCGGACAACGGTTTCCGACACATTGCTGTCGAAGCAGGCGATAAGGTCTATTTCGTCGGTCAAGGGTGAATCTACCGTGTGTACGGTAAAGCTCTCTATCTGTTCGGTGGTATGTGGCATAGTGAGTTGCACACCCCAGTCGAGCAGACAGCCGTATAACAAGTCAATGTCCGAACGGTCGTCTTTGATGTTGCTCACGGTGTCCCATAAGTCTTTTTGCGAGAGTTGTCCGGCGGCATAGTAGACATCTTTCATATTCGTTGTGTCGAGTTTGAATACTCGGAATCCCGTGTCTAGTGGTTTTGCATCTTCGGCAAACAAACCATTGTTTTTGGCTTTTTGCTCTTCTGTGATTTTAGCACCTGCACGGCGTATGCGTTCTTTGCCTATTTCACAAATTGTTTTATAGCCAGCCTTTGCGGCTTCGGAGTTGGGGTCGCACACTTCGGGCAACTGCACCATAATGAATTTGCGATTACCTCCATCTTCGGCATTAAGTTGCATTACAGCATGGGCGGTGGTGGCGGAACCACTGAAAAAGTCAAGGATAATAGAATCTTTATTGGTATTTGCTATGGTTAATAATGTATTAAGTAATCTTACAGGTTTAGGACCGTCAAAAACACCAATTCCGTCAAATAAAGCTTTTGTTTCTTGTTTCCCCTCCTGATTATGCCCCACTTCATTGTGAAATAATATAGAATTTGGACGCAGACCCTCTTGCACCTCTGATAAAAAAGTTTTAAGTCGAGGTGTGCCATCCCCATTGGTTCCAAACCAAATTCTGTTATCATCTACTAAAACCTGAAATTTATCTCTATTAACACTCCAAAATCTTCCACTTGGAGGTAAACACACCCTTCCTGACGGCGAAATTATTTCATATAACAAACTTTCCGAACCTGATTTAGCTGACAAAACCACAGATGTCCACACCCCTCTTGGATCATTGTCTGGATTTGAATATGATGCAGGTATTTCGTTGCCTCTTGGCAGCAACCCCAATTTCCATCCACTATCGCTATTAAGGATGTTACACTTACAATAGCAAAGAATATGATCATGCATAGTAGAAAAATATGTCGCATCATTGGCTCTTGAGAATTTTTTCTGCCATATAAGGTTTGCAATAAAATTATCTTCTCCAAATACCTCATCACTGATATTCTTCAAATTACGCACCTCATTATCATCAATAGAAATAAAGATTACCCCATCATCTGTGAGCAGGTTACGAGCGAGTTGCAGGCGTGGGTATATCATCGAACACCAATCGGAGTGAAAACGCCCGTTGGTTTCGGTGTTTTGGAATAGGCGATTGCCCTCCTCGTCGAACATATCCAACTCCTCTTCGTACTCCTCACGACTCTGCACAAAGTTATCCTTGTAGATAAAATCCTTACCCGTGTTATAGGGTGGGTCGATATATATCATCTTCACCTTGCCGAGGTAGCTCTCTTGCAACAGTTTCAACACTTCAAGGTTATCGCCCTCTATATAAAGGTTTTCAGTCGTAACCCAATCCTTGCTTTCTTCGGGACAAGGACGCAGCGTCTTGCGAATAGGCGTAGCCGCATCAATCATCGCCTGCCGCTTACCCACCCACGTAAACTCATACCGCTCCCGCTCATCATCCGCCACCACATAGTCACCCGTTCCGGCACTAAGCACCAACTTCAACTTTTCAAAGTCAATAGCCTTTTTCAATACGGGTTTACCATTTTCGTCAACCGCTCCACTTGGGTCAGCCACTTCAGTCACCACCTGCGGAAACATCTCCGCAATCTTATCTATATTCGCCTTTGTTATATCCAAAGACTCCATCTTTAGTTTATTCATTGTTATATTGATTAAAAATCTCGACTTATCCTTTCAAATGAAGAGATTTTACTTATTAATAGTAGGCGTTGCTTGTATGTAATATCATTGACACCGAATATCTGTTTTGACTTCATAATCAAATCTATAATTGCAGGAATCCTATTATTGGTATCCACAATTATATGGGTAATGGCATCATCAAATATTTCTGGAAATAATTTAATATATCCATATTCATTGTTATCCATAGAATCATTCCACGCTTTTCTGTTTGTATCGAAAGATTCTTTACTTACATCCCAAAACCAAGGTGCAATATCCTCATGATCAGGTAATAATGCCCGCCACTCTCGTTCATCGTAGTATAAGTTTCTTTGTTTGGTAAACCCTAGTAAATAATTGGACATAATCTTTGCATAGACCATCTGTTCTCCCTGCTTAATAAGTGCCTCTTTTTTACATTCAATCAATTCTGTATTGGTTTCTTTTAAATCAAGTAAATCCAAATGAAATTGTTTCTGAGTGAAAAGGTTTGCTTTAGGATAGTGGTCGAGAAAGTCAAATGTGTTTTGGGAATCTAAATACCATATTGGATTAATTAGATTGTTATAGTATTCGGAAATTACTTCTTTATCAAGACCAATTGCAAATTTACCGTATTTTGAGCAATGCTCGCCGATTCTCAATAAAGGTATATCGCAAAAACAAACCATAGGTATTGCTACTCCCGTCATTGGATTGTCGGGATAATCACTTATCATTTTTTCAGTCAATCCGGAATAATAGCCATATGTTTGAATAACGGCAGTATGTTTGGTTGTCTTTTCAAAAGAATAAGAAAATCTTAACCCAGTACAAATCATTCTCTTGAAGTTTGCACATTTGCGGGTCATATGAAAAAGAGTATTTGAGCTAATTGCCGTCATATCTGTTCTTTTAATTTCTTAATCTCAGCCGACAACTCCATTTGTCGGTTAAACTGTTTTTCTTTACGTCGCTTGGATTCGAGTTGAGCAATCTGTCGCTCAATTTTTGCACGACGTTGCTCTGCTTCAATATCTACAACAAGATTTTCACTTGAAGCAGATTTCAACTTGCTTCCTGCTATCTGGCGGATAAAATTTTCATAGATAGAATCCAAGTTCAGTCCATCAACAAATAGATCAATATCATTCTCCGGCATCCAATCGCTCGCAAAACTCTCCACGACGCGAAACGTTCCTGATTTATTACCCGAAGGCTCTTTGTAGCTTGCCAACAGTTGCACGTTACCCTCGAAGCGTAGCAAGTAAACCACATAAACCGGAACATTGCGGTCGATAAATTCAAACAGTGTTGGATTATACTCCTCACGTTTCAAATGAACCTCAAAGAGTGCCATTTCCTTTACTTTATTGCCTGCCTTTACATTGAGTGTAGATGCCGACAGTTTGTTGAGCCACACAAAAAAGTCAACATCGTCAATGAAACTACGCTTAACAGTAGCCGACACCTCCAAGTGAGAGTAGAACTTCTCCTTGGGCATGCGCTTTCCGTAATATGTTGTTTCGGGCAACTGTATCATCACTTAATTACTATAAAACAAATTAATTCAAAATCATTCAACCCCGAAATTTTACTTCCAAGGGCCGTAGTCTCTGCCGATGTGAAAAAACTATCCAATTCGCTATCCTCCTTTACACTGACAATGGATGATATGGCTTTGCCCAAGAGTTCGGAGTATCTGGCCATACTACGCCCATCTTTTGTCTCGACATTGAATTTCCGGCATAAATTGGCATTTGGCTCGTCAACACCTTTGCACATTAATCGCACGATGTCGAGCATCTTTTTAGGTTGCAAGTGGTTGCAAATAACCTCTTGATCATTAGATATATATACCAAATAGAACGGATGCAAGCGATTTTGACTGTCGATGTTTACTCCTTTATTTATGTTCTTGAGTACATAAACAACACCCGGCTGCAATCCATCTTTTGCCTCAACGAGGGCGTGCATACCAAATGGTACTTTTTCTATGTCGCCGTGCTCTTTGATGTATTCCAACAAGTCAAGCCTAAATTCATTCAGCCCCAAATCCATAATAGAGATACCATCGTTCATATCCTCCAAATCGACAACTTCCTCTTGCAGGCGTTTGAGTTGCTTACTACGATACTCCAAGGCTCCCTTTTCACCCTCGTTTATTAGGTCATCGTCGCCTGTAGAGGTCATCACGGATATACGCATTCGGGTTTCCACTCTCGATTTGAGGTTGATGTAGTCGTCCAGATTCATATCCGGCCAAAAGTTCACAAGCTGGATTACATCGTTCTGGCTTCCAATACGGTCAATACGTCCAAACCGCTGAATGATACGAACCGGATTCCAGTGTATGTCGTAATTTATCAAATAGTCACAATCCTGCAAGTTTTGCCCCTCGGATATGCAGTCGGTAGCAATCAGTATATCTATCTCGTCCTTGCTTTCAGGCATCAAAAGATGTTTCTCCTTTGAACGAGGCGAGAAACAAGTCAGCACGGAGTTTAAGTCTGTTCGTAGTTTCGGGCAGGTTGTGCGTCCGTCTATACTACCAGTGATCAAGGCACTATTGAGCCCGAATTGGTCTTTTACCACCTGCGAAACGTGTTGATATAGGTATTCGGCTGTGTCAGAGAAAGCTGAGAATATAATTATCTTACGGTTGTTGGGGTTAAGGGGGGAAGATATTTTCTTTCTAACCACCTCAAGCAACGTTTGCAGCTTCTCGTCGTCTTCTGGTCGTATCTCATCCATAAAGAATAGCAGAGCCGCCAGTGACCGACTGTCTGATAAAAGTTCTTCTCGCCACGATAGGTAGTTCATGTCTGACAACTCAATCTTTACTCGCTTTCCTACTGAAAACAGCTCGGTATTTTGGTCGTCCATTTCAAACTCTGACTCCACCTCGCTCAAATCAATCAACTCCACATTTGCCGAGTGATTGTCTATCTTCTCAATCGTAGAATCGATTAACGCTTTTATGCGACGAGTTGTTAGGCGAAAAGAGTAAACCGAGCTCTCAAGACGTTTAAGCAGGTTGGTGCTCATCAGTTTACAGATACCTTTTTCACGTCCGGTAGATAGTCCGGTTCCAAAATCATCCTCGTCGAAATATTTGCTCTTGGCACTGTCGTGTATGAACACTGATGGGGTGTAGATACTTAGATTAAGACCTATCAATGCGTCATATATCTCGTTGTAACTCAATGCCCCTGCCTTTTTTGTAAATGGCGGTCGCTGCGATATGGGTTTAAGTCGAGTTGGAAACTTGCCAATAGCTTCTGTGTCATAATACTTTTCGATATGCCGACGTGACCGAGCAATGGTTACGCTATCAAGTACCTCAAAAAAATCGAAATCAAGCATCTTTAGCAAAGCATCCGTATTTCGCTCCTTCGGAGGAAATTTACTCCATTTGTTAAATGCAGCCTGAGCCAATCGGAAAATATCATCTATCCCTTTTTGGGTATTCAGCAGCTTGTTAATTTGCGAGGACTTGCCCTCATAGGCAAGTTCAAGCTGATTTTTGAGGTCATTAAAACGATTGTTTACAGGCGTGGCAGACAACATCAAAACTTTTGTCCTAACCCCAGACCTGATAACCTTATTCATTAATTTCTGATACCTATTCATTGACTGGTCATCATCAACTTCAGACTGCCCTCCATTGCGGAAGTTATGGCTTTCGTCAATAACCACCAAGTCATAATTGGCCCAATTAATACGGTCCAACGGTAATCCATTGGAGTAGCCGCTTGTGCGAGACAAATCGGTATGATACAACACATCATATCTTAATCGATCTCCTGCAAGAGGATTGTTTAATAGATTGCTTCTGTATGTTATCCAATTGTCATTCAGCTTCTTTGGGCAAAGAACCAAAACTGATTTATTTCGACTTTCATAATATTTTATAGTAGCAAGTGCGGTAAATGTTTTTCCAAGCCCAACGCTGTCGGCCAGAATGCAACCGTTATATTTTTCTAACTTATTAATAATGGCAAGGACTGCATCTTGTTGAAAGTTATATAATTTACGCCAGATAATGCTCTCTTTAAAGCCTGTAGCCTCGTTGGGCAAAACATCCTCTGAAATATCTTGTAAAAACTCATTGAATATATTATATAGCGTGACATAGTAGATGAATTCAGGGCTATTCTCCTTGTAAACCTCGGTTATATTTCGTATTACCTCTTCTGTTACATCCTGCATCTTAGCTTTGTCATTCCACAATTCATTAAAAATCTTGAGGTAGTTTTCGCTAATTGGAGCAGGTATTCTATTGACTGGATTACACAACTCATCACCTTTCTCACACCCAAGATTAGTGGTCGTAAAACTATTTAGCGGTTGATACACATATTTATTCTCGGCATCAATATGGAGAAAATTAGGAACAGCGCTTGTTGTAGTGTTGGACTTAAACCGCACTTTTGATTTTATCCATTCAGCACACTCCTTTGCAATCGCTCTTTGTGATAATTCGTTCCGCAACTTAACCTCGAATTCAGTTCCATATAGACTCCTTTCTCTTCCAAGTCGTGGAATGTAAAACTCTCGTTTCTCCTTAGCTGCCTTTTCTGATATGAATGTTGGAGAGGTGAAAATAAAACGTAATTCAGCAATATCCAGCAACTCTTTCTTCAACGCTTCGAAAGCAAAAATTGAAAAATACGACGCAGCAATAGAAATATGGCTGTCTTTTGTAACCGTATTTTCCATATCGCTTTTTACCGTGCTGGTTATGTTATCAATAAACTTCATCTACGATTTTACTTACTTTTATTAATGAATTCTCGTCTGTCAACATCCAACAATTCAGCAATCTTGGTCAATATGCCTAAATCAGGCTGTGAGACATTAGAATTGTGATTGTGTCTAACACAAAGGTATTGAAAAATACACTGATTTGTATCACTTTACTAAATAATTATTTAACATAGATATTGAGACTGGAATAGCTAGCTTTAGCCGAATATATCATATAATATACATTAATAGACCCGTTGGCGGAATTAATTCACTAAAACACGTTAGAATATAAGTCGTGCATATTATTGATTTTTAGTATTTTAATGGTCACCAAACTATTAATATACAGTTCAATTATATACAACTTATATGCAATATTCGCTAAATTACTTGATATATGCAAGATGTTTTCTGCTGATTTAGTAAATGAAAAAGGTAATATATCCCGTAGAGAGTAGAACTATTTAAGAATCAAAGAGGATAAAAAAGTTCAGTTGGC
>Ga0116183_1000188_pt1 | contig 70369 bp, 61 predicted proteins | sample AD_UKC078_MetaG_FD_89753 | JGI IMG/M metagenome (GOLD analysis project Ga0116183, IMG submission 89753) | Active sludge microbial communities of municipal wastewater-treating anaerobic digesters from USA - AD_UKC078_MetaG | ecosystem: Engineered > Bioreactor > Anaerobic > Digestate | place: USA...
AACGATCGCGATATCGGGATTCCGCACGAGTTACTTCCTCTCCGCCGCGTCGAGAATGCGCCCGGGTCGTCCCCGGTGTGATTGTCGCGATCCGCATGCAGTCTCGGTGAACTCGCCCGCACCCCCATAAACACAAAGGTCACGACCTCTTTCGAGTTCGTGACCTCAGTGTTCGCAGTTCGTGGAACTGCTCGTTGTGGGCGAAGGGGGACTTGAACCCCCACGTCCCGAAGGACACTGGCACCTGAAGCCAGCGCGTCTGCCATTCCGCCACTCGCCCGGGCGAACCGGGGCAGCCTATCACGCGCCGCACCGACCTCGGCAACCCCGAACCGACCGCACGCATGCTGTCGCGAACCTCAGCTGAACTGCGGCTATGCCCAGGCCAGCGGTTGTCGTGCGGCGCACTTGGGCAGTGCTGCCGATACCATGATGGACGACAACGCGGATGCGGATCGAGGGCAGGGCCGATGAGTAACCAGAAAGGTCTGGTTCAACGCATTGAGCGCATGCTCGAAGACGGGGTAGGTGACGTGTTCGCGCGGGTTTTCGGCGGCTCGATCGTCCCCCAGGAGGTGGAGGCGCTGCTGCGCCGGGAGGCCTCCGACGGGATGCAACCGCTGGCCGGCGACCGGCTGCTCGCGCCCAACGACTACATCATCACCCTCAGCGAATCCGACCACCTCGGACTGCAGGCCGATCAGGACCTCACCACCAGGACCTTCGCCCGCCACCTTGCCGAATACATTCGGGATCAGGGGTGGCAAACGTATGGTGAGGTGGTCGTACGGCTGGAGCAGTCACCGAACCTGCGCACCGGGCAATACCGGGCCCGCGCGCTGGTCAACCCCGATGCCAGGCCGGACACAGTGCCTGAAGCCGACCCCCGGGCGTCTGCGCCCGCAGCCAGACCAGGACAATCGACCGATGCGCACCCCGCAGAATCAGGAGTACCAGCGATGAGCGACAACCCCGGCTACCGCGGCGATCAGGGCCAGGGACGGCCCGGCGACGAGTACTACGACGACCAGTACAGCCGGCCGCAGGAGGATCAGCGGGCGTCCGCTCCCGATCAGCAGCGCGGCTACCCGCCCAACTACGAGCAGGGACACCAGCCCCGCCCGGCCTACCCCGACCAGGGCTACAACCCGGCTCAGGGCGGTCAGAGCTACGAGCAGCGCCCGCCAGGACCCGGATACGGCGCGCCGGGCTACGACCAGAACTACCGTCCGCCGGCTCAGCCCTATCCCGGCCCGCCCCCCTATGGCCCGCCCTCGGGCGGCGGATACCCGCCCCCTCCGCCGGCGTCCGACTACGACTACGGCCGACCCCGGCACGACGAGCCCGGACGTGGGCGCCACGAGCCCCGGCCCGCCTACCCCGATCCGCAACCGGGCTACCCGCCGCAGGGTTACGGCAGCGGTTTCAACCGTCCCGAGTACGGCCAGCCCGCCCAGCCGGAGTACGGCCGTCAGCCGGAATACGGCCGCTACGAGCAGGGTGGGTACCCCCCGGGGGCTCCGTCCGGTGACTACGACTACGGCAACCCGGCTGGCAACCCGGCTGGCAACCCGGCTGGCAATCAGCCCGGATACGCCGGGTACCCGCCGGCGGCTTCGGCGGGCACCGCGACCCTGCAGCTTGACGACGGCAGCGGCCGCACCTACCAGTTGCGTGACGGCGCCAATGTGATCGGTCGCGGCCAGGACGCCCAGTTCCGGCTCCCCGACACCGGCGTTTCACGCCGTCATCTGGAGATCCGATGGGACGGCCACGTCGCGCTGTTGTCCGACCTGAACTCCACCAACGGCACCACCGTGAACAACGCCCCGGTGCAGGAATGGCAGCTCGCTGACGGCGACGTCATCCGAGTCGGCCACTCCGAGATCATCGTCCACCTGCGCTGACGGCACGGCGCTGAGCGCGGGTGCGGGGCTGTGCTGCTTCGGCCGCGGAGCTCGACGTGCCCAAGTATCCTGTGACGTTGCCGAAGTCGGCTCCGGTTCCAGCCGCCACGACTCAGGCTGGCACTACAGCACCGAGGACGGAGGGCACCGCATGCAGGGACTAGTGCTGCAGCTGACGCGTGCCGGTTTTCTGCTGCTGCTGTGGCTGTTCATCTGGTCGGTGCTGCGCGTACTGCGCAACGACATCTACGCGCCCACCGGGGCGGTGATGGTTCGCCGTGGCCTGCCGTTGCGGGGCGCCCGCTCACCGGCCCGTCAGCACCGCACCACACCGCGCTATCTGGTAGTCACCGAGGGCGCGCTGGCCGGTACCCGGATCACTCTGGGGTCCCAGCCCGTGCTCATCGGCCGCGCCGATGACTCGACGCTGGTGCTGACCGACGATTACGCCTCCACCCGGCACGCCCGGCTGTCCCAGCGCGGCTCTGATTGGTTCGTCGAGGATCTCGGCTCGACGAACGGCACCTACTTGGACCGGTCGAAGGTGACGACCGCGGTGCGGGTCCCGATCGGCACCCCAGTGCACGTCGGCAAGACGGTAATCGAGTTGCGCCCGTGACCCTCGCTCTGCGCTACGCCGCCCGCAGTGATCGCGGTCTCGTCCGCGCCAACAACGAGGACTCGGTTTACGCCGGTGCCCGCCTACTCGCGCTGGCCGACGGTATGGGCGGCCATGCCGCCGGCGAAGTGGCGTCCCAGCTGGTGGTCGCGGCGCTGGCACCCCTCGACGACGACGAGCCCGGTGGTGACCTGCTCAGCAAGTTGGAGAAGGCCGTCCACCAGGGCAACTCGGCGATTGCGCAGGAAGTCGAGGAGAACCCCGACCTCGAGGGTATGGGCACCACCCTGACCGCCATCCTGTTCGCCGGCGACCGGCTGGGCCTGGTTCACATCGGCGACTCGCGCGGCTATCTGCTGCGCGACGGAGAGCTGGCCCAGATCACCAAGGACGACACATTCGTCCAGACCTTGGTCGACGAGGGCCGGATCACCGCCGAGGAGGCACATAGTCATCCCCAGCGCTCGTTGATCATGCGGGCGCTGACCGGCCACGAAGTCGAGCCCACGCTGATCATGCGTGAGGCCCGCGTCGGCGACCGCTACCTGCTGTGTTCTGACGGACTTTCCGATCCGGTCAGCCACGAGACGATCCTCGATGCGCTCAAGATCGCTGATGTCGGCGCCAGCGCGGACCGGCTGATCGAACTGGCGTTGCGCAGCGGCGGCCCGGACAACGTCACCGTGGTGGTGGCCGACGTGGTGGAGCACGACTATGCCGGGCAGACCCAGCCGATCCTGGCGGGCGCGGTATCCGGCACCGACGACGACCTCGCGCCACCCAACACCGCCGCCGGGCGGGCTTCGGTGATCAATCCGCGGCCCCCGGTGGCCAAGAAGGTGGTGCCCGAACCCGAGCCGCCGGTGCCCCGCCCCTCGCGGCGCCGGATGGCGATCGTCGGGATTCTGGTTGCGCTTGTGGTCCTGGCCGGAATCGGTTTGGGCTACAAGATCATTCGCGGCTATTACTACGTCGGCGCGCACGAGGACACCGTCGCCATCATGCGTGGCGTACCCGGATCGTTCCTGGGCATCCGACTGCAGGAGCCTTACCAGTTCGGCTGTCTCAACGACCGCAACGAACTGTCTCAGATCAGCTTCGGTCAGGCCGCCACCGAGTTGAACTGCGCCCTGATGCGCCTGGAGGATTTGCGTCCATCGGAGCGCGCCCAGGTTGAAGCAGGTCTGCCCGCCAGCAGCCTTGAGGGTGCCATCGGCCAGCTGCGGGAACTCGCCCGCGGTTCGCTGCTGCCGATCTGCGCCCCGCCTAAACCCGTGCGCGCCGCCGGTCCACCCCCGGCGCCTCGCAACGGTCCGACGGTGCCGTCGATCCCGAACACACCCGCGACGTCCGGCCCGTCCGCACCGTCCACTTCATCCGCCATGCCGGCGTCGACGACGTCCCCCGCCCCGTCAGGGCCGACGGCCACGTCCGCGCTGCCGCCGTCACCGTCACCGTCACCGTCACCGACATCCGCGTCCCCGTCAACATCGTCGTCTTCATCGCCGTCGCCGGCGGCGACATCGTCATCGACGCAAACCCCGACGCCAACGTCCATCGCCCTGCCCACCCCTGAGCAGAAGCCGGGCACCGACTGCCGGAGGGCAGCGTGACCGCGCGTGCCAAGCCGAGGGCGGAGCGCGCCGCGTCGACCGCTCCGCAACCGCCGGTCACCCTGACCCCGCCGTTACCCACCCGGCGCAACTCCGAATTGGCACTGGTGTGTTTCGCCGCGCTCATCACTGCGGTGGCCCTGCTGATCGTCGAGGCCAACCAGGAACAAGGCCTGACCTGGGATCTGCTGGCCTACACGTTGGTCTTCCTGGCACTTTTCGTCGGTGCGCACGTGGTGATCCGCCGCTTCGCGCCGTTCGCCGACCCACTTCTCTTGCCGGTGGTCGCGCTGCTCAACGGGTTGGGCCTGGTCCTCATCCATCGACTGGATCTGGTTTCCGGCGATTCCGACGGCCCGGGCGCCGGACAGCAGATGCTGTGGACCCTGGCCGCCGTCATCGGGTTCTGTCTGGTGGTGGCTTTCCTCGACGATCATCGACTGCTGGCTCGCTACGACTACATCTGCGGCGCTGTCGGTCTGGTGCTGCTGGCCATCCCCGCGCTGCTGCCGACCAGCCTCTCCGAGACCAACGGGGCCAAGATCTGGATCCGGTTGCCGGGCTTCAGCATTCAGCCGGCGGAATTCTCCAAGATCTTGTTGCTGGTGTTCTTCGCCGGCGTGCTGGTGGCGAAGCGCAACCTGTTCGCCAGTGCCGGCACCCACATCCTGGGCATGGACCTGCCCCGTCCACGCGACCTGGCTCCACTGCTGGCGGCATGGATCATCTCCGTCGGGGTGATGGTCTTTGAGAAGGACCTCGGCACCTCGTTGCTGCTGTACGCGTCGTTTCTCGTGATGGTCTACATCGCGACCGAGCGGTTCAGCTGGGTGGCGATCGGTCTCACCCTCTTCGGTGCGGGCAGCCTGGTGGCCTATCACTTGTTCGCCCACGTTCGTGGCCGGGTGCAGACCTGGCTTGACCCGTTCGCCGACCCTGAAGGCGCCGGGTACCAGATGGTGCAGTCGAAGTTCAGTTTCGCCACCGGCGGAGTGTTCGGCACCGGCCTGGGCAACGGCCAGCCAGGCACCGTCCCGGCGGCGTCGACGGATTTCATCATCGCCGTGGTGGGTGAAGAACTCGGCCTGGCGGGTCTGGCCGGGGTGCTGCTGCTCTACACGATCGTCATCATCCGGGGTCTACGGACCGCGATCGCCGTTCGGGACAGCTTCGGCAAGCTACTGGCCGCCGGCCTGGCCTCGACGCTGGCGATCCAGTTGTTCATCGTCGTGGGCGGCGTCACCGGCCTGATTCCACTCACCGGGCTCACGACCCCGTGGCTGTCCTACGGCGGTTCGTCACTGGTCGCCAATTACCTGCTGTTGGCGATCCTGGTGCGGATCAGCCACGCCGCCCGTCGACCGTTGCGCGCCAGCACGCCCATCGCCGCCGCCCGCACCGAGGTGATCGGCCGGACATGAACACCTCACTGCGCCGGATCTCGGTGATGGTCATGGCACTCGTGGTGCTGCTGCTGATCAACGCCACGATCACTCAGGTGCTGCGGGCCGACGGCCTGCGCGCCGACCCGCGAAACCAACGGGTGCTGCTCGACGAATACTCCCGCCAACGCGGCCAGATCACCGCCAGCGGCCAGCTGCTGGCGAATTCGGTGGCAACCAACGGCCGTTACCGCTACCTACGCGTGTATCCCGAACCATTCGCCTACGCGCCGGTCACCGGTTTCTACTCGCTGCGGTTCTCCAGCACTGGCTTGGAGCGGGCCGAGGACCCGGTGCTCAACGGCTCCGACGAGCGTCTCTTCGGCCGCCGGTTGGCGGACTTCTTCACCGGCCGGGACCCGCGCGGCGGCAACGTCGGCACCACCCTGCTGCCGCGCGTGCAGCAGGCCGCCTGGCAGGCCATGCAGCAGGGGTGCGACGGACCCTGCAAGGGTTCGGTGGTGGCCCTGGAACCGTCCACCGGGAAGATTCTGGCGATGGTGTCCGCCCCGTCCTACGACCCCAATCTGCTGTCGAGTCATGACGGCGGCGTTCAGGGCGAGGCGTGGCAGCAGTTGCGCGACGACCCGAACGCGCCATTGACCAACCGCGCAGTGGCCGAGAGGTACCCCCCAGGGTCGACGTTCAAGGTGATCACCACCGCCGCCGCCCTGCAAGCCGGCATCCCGGAGACTGAGCGGCTGACCGCCGCGCCGCGGATTCCGCTGCCCAACAGCACTGCCGCCTTGGAGAACTACGGCGGATCCCCCTGTGGCAGTGAACCGACCGCTCCGCTGCGGGAGGCCTTCGAGCGGTCCTGCAATACCGCGTTCGTGCAGTTGGGCATCCGACTCGGGGGCGACGCGCTGCGCAGCACCGCCGAAGCGTTCGGGTTCGACTCAGCTCCGGCACCCATCCCGTTGGACGTGGCCGAGTCCACCGTCGGCGCACTGAACGACGCAGCCGCCGTCGGGATGTCCAGCATGGGACAAAAGGATGTCGCCGTGACACCGCTGCAGAATGCGATGGTGGCCGCCGCGATCGCCAACTCCGGGGTGCTGATGCAGCCGTATCTGGTGGACCGCCTGGAGGGGCCGGACCTCTCTGATATCAGCACCACCGCACCGCAGCAGCAACGGCGCGCTGTCTCGACGCAGGTCGCCGCTAAGCTAACAGATTTGATGGTCGGCGCCGAGCAGTTCACCCAGCAGAAGGGAGCGATTCCCGGCGTGCAGATCGCCTCCAAGACCGGGACCGCCGAACATGGCACGGACCCCCGGAACACACCGCCACATGCCTGGTACATCGCCTTCGCCCCCGCGCAGAATCCAAAGGTTGCGGTTGCGGTGCTGGTAGAAAACGGTGGCGACCGGCTTTCGGCCACCGGCGGGGCGCTCGCTGCGCCGATCGGACGGGCCACCATCGCGGCGGCGCTGCAGGGGGCTTCATGATTACCCGCAGCCCAGCGAAGCGAGGCGAGACATGAGCCCCCGCGTCGGAGTGACGCTGTCCGGGCGGTATCGGCTGCAGCGGCTCATCGCCACCGGCGGGATGGGCCAGGTCTGGGAGGCCGTCGACAGCCGACTGGGCCGCCGGGTCGCGGTAAAGGTCCTCAAGCAGGAGTTCTCCTCGGATCCGGAGTTCGTTGAGCGGTTCCGGGCCGAGGCGCGCACCGTGGCCATGCTCAACCATCCCGGGATCGCCGCCGTCCACGACTACGGCGAAACCGACATGGACGGCGAAGGCCGCACCGCCTACCTGGTGATGGAACTGGTCAACGGTGAGCCACTGAACTCGGTGATCAAACGCACCGGCCGACTGTCGCTACGGCACGCCCTGGACATGCTGGAGCAGACCGGCCGCGCACTCCAGGTCGCGCACGCCGCCGGTCTGGTGCACCGCGACGTCAAGCCGGGCAACATCCTCATCACACCGACCGGCCAGGTGAAACTGACCGACTTCGGCATCGCCAAGGCCGTCGACGCCGCCCCGGTGACCCAGACCGGGATGGTGATGGGTACCGCCCAGTACATCGCCCCCGAGCAGGCGCTCGGCCAGGATGCCATCGCGACGAGCGATGTCTATTCCTTGGGAGTCGTTGGCTACGAAGCACTTTCGGGCAAACGGCCGTTCACCGGTGACGGCGCCCTCACGGTCGCCATGAAGCACATCAAAGAGGCACCCGCGCCGCTGCCTGCCGACCTGCCGCCCAATGTCCGTGAGTTGATCGACATCACGCTCGTGAAGAACCCCGCCATGCGGTACCGGAACGGGGGACAGTTCGCCGACGCGGTCGCCGCGGTGCGCGCCGGGCGACGGCCACCGCGACCGAACTCGGCACCGACGATCAAGGCCAGCCCGGCGGCGATCCCTGGCGCCAAACGGGCGCTGCCTGAACCCCGGCCGGTCACCACCCCACGCCAACGGACCGCGGCGCACCGGCCACCCCCTCCGGTTCGGCGGTCCTTCACGTCGGGTCAGCGGGCCCTGTTGTGGGCGGCCGGCGTGCTGGGCACGCTGGCGATCATCAGCGCGATTCTCATCGTGCTGGCCGACCGGGACCGGCGGAACATCCCACCGGTCGAGCAGACCATCACCGATACGGTCGTCCCGGCACCGACACCTGCCCCGATCGCGCCGTCCGGCTGGACGGGCGGGTACGGCGATGCAGGCGGGTACGACGATGCAGGCGGGTACGACGATGTAGTCGTACAGCTGACGGCGTAATCCTCCCCTCTTCCCACACCGACCGACAGCGGGATGAGGCGATGACCACACCCAACCAGTTGTCCGACCGCTACGAACTGGGGGAGATCCTCGGCTTCGGCGGCATGTCGGAGGTTCACCTGGCCCGTGACCTGCGGCTGCACCGGGATGTCGCGATCAAGGTGCTGCGCGCCGACCTCGCCCGCGATCCCAGCTTCTATCTGCGTTTCCGCCGCGAGGCACAGAACGCCGCAGCGCTCAACCACCCGGCCATCGTGGCGGTCTACGACACCGGCGAGGCCGAAACATCAAGTGGCCCACTGCCTTACATCGTCATGGAGTATGTCGACGGGGTGACGTTGCGCGACATCATCCACCATGACGGCCCCATGCCGCCGCGTCGTGCCCTGGAGGTCATCGCCGACGCCTGCCAGGCGCTGAACTTCAGTCACCAGCACGGCATCATCCACCGCGACGTCAAACCGGCCAACATCATGATCTCCAAGACCGGTGCGGTGAAGGTGATGGACTTCGGCATCGCCCGGGCCATCGCCGACACCGGCAACAGCGTCACCCAAACCGCGGCGGTGATCGGGACCGCCCAGTACCTGTCCCCGGAGCAGGCCCGCGGTGAACGGGTCGATGCGCGGTCAGATGTGTACTCGCTGGGCTGCGTGCTGTACGAGATCCTCACCGGCGAACCGCCGTTCGTGGGCGACTCCCCCGTCGCAGTGGCCTACCAGCACGTCCGCGAGGACCCGGTCGCCCCATCGCACAAGCATTCGGGCATCTCCGCCGAACTCGACGCCGTAGTGCTCAAAGCACTGGCGAAGAACCCCGACAACCGCTACCAGAGTGCCGCCGAAATGCGCGCCGACCTGGTCCGGGTGCACAGTGGCGAGAAGCCCGAAGCACCAAAGGTCCTGACCGCCGCCGACCGGACGCTGATGATGGCCTCGCGCCCGGGGCCGCGGGCATCCGCGGGTGGTGCGGGCCCGGCCGGCTACGACTACCCGACGCCGCGTCGGGGCGTGGGCCGCTGGTTGGTGGCCGCGGCGATTCTCGGTGTTCTCACCGTGGTCGTCACGCTGGTGATCAACGTGGCCGGTGGCAGACCCAGTGCCATCCAGGTTCCCGACGTCCGTGGTCAGGTGTCGGCCGACGCGATTGCCGCGCTGCAGAACAAGGGTTTCAAGGTGCGCACCCAGCAGAAGCCGGACAACACGGTGCCACCCGATCACGTCATCAACACCAGTCCGGCCGGAACCACCACCGTCGCCGCGGGCGATGAGATCACCATCAACGTTTCCACCGGTCCTGAACAACGCGAGGTGCCCGATGTCGCGACACTGAGCTACGCGGATGCGGTCAAGCGGCTCACCGCCGCCGGTTTCGGGAAGTTCAAACAGGCCGATGCGCCGTCACCGCCGGAACTGAAGGACAAGGTGCTCAGCACCGTCCCGCCGGCCAACCAGACATCAGCGATCACCAACGAGATCACGATCGTCGTGGGCAGTGGGCCGAAGACCCGCGACGTCCCCGACGTGACCGGACAGACCGTCGACCTGGCGACGAAGAATCTCAACACCGTCGGGTTCCCGACGATCCTCACCGACCCGGTGGACAGCCCGCAGCCGGCGGGGGAGGTGGTCGCACTCGATCCGCCGGTGGGCACCTCGGCGCCGGTCGACTCGCCGATCACGATCAAGGTGTCTAAGGGCAATCAGTTCGTCATGCCCAACCTGATCGGGCAGTTCTGGGTGGACGCCGAGCCGAATCTGCGCGGACTGGGCTGGACCGGAGCGCTGGTGAAGGGTCCCGACCTACCGAACAGCGGTCAGCGCTACAACGCTGTGGTGACCCAGAGCCCGGCACCGGGTGCCGGCGTCAACTACACCGGTCAGATCACGCTGTCGTTCGCGTCATAGCGGGCGCGGCGCCCAGAGCGTGCCGAACGGTATCGGCCACCTCTTGTTCGAGTCTGCGCACCAACGCCTCCTCGGGCGCGGCACCGCAAAACCCCAACCAGTTGGCCAGCATCCGGTGGCCACCCTCGGTGAGGATCGACTCGGGGTGGAACTGCACGCCGTGGATCGGCAGTTCGACATGGCGAACCGCCATGATGACCCCACCCGACTCTGAGTCACCGCGATCGTCGCCGGAGGTGCGGCCAATGACCTCGAGGGTGGCCGGCACCGTCTCGGGCAGGATCGTCAGCGAGTGGTAGCGGGTGGCGGTGAAAGGATTCGGCAGTCCCTTCAGCACACCGGCGTCGTCATGGAACACACTGCTCGTCTTGCCGTGCAGCAATTCCGGGGCACGGTCCACCGTCGCGCCGAACGCGACACCGATGGCCTGATGGCCGAGACACACGCCCAGTAACGGGGTGCCCGCGGCCGCACACGCGCGGACCATGCCGATCGAGGCACCGGCCCGTTCCGGGGTACCCGGGCCGGGACTGAGCAGCACCCCGCCGAAGTCCTCGGCGGCGGTCACCAGGTTGGCCTCCCCGGCCAGTCGAGGATCGTCGTTACGCCAGACCTCGGTGTCGACTCCCAGCTGACCCAGGTACTGGACCAGGTTGAACACGAAGCTGTCGTAGTTATCGACCACCAGGACGCGCACCGCCACAGGCTACCCGCCGTGGCGGGCTGTCAGTAGACCAGCGGACCCGCCGGCCGGGCATAGCGCATCCGCAGCGGCCGGGTGTAGCCGGGGATCTCCAGATTGTCGGAGGCCTGCTCGGTGTAGCCGAGTCCGAAGCGGATGACGTACTGCTTGTACAGCCGAATCTGCGGATCGGCTGCCAGGGCGTCCGACAATGCGGCTGGGTCGCCGATCGCGGTGACGGTGTACGGCGGGCTGTACGTGCGTCCGTTGAGCAGCAGCGTGTTACCCACACACCTCGGCGCCGAGGTGGCGATGACGCGCTGGTCCTGCAGGGCGACGGCCTCTGCCCCCGCACCCCACAGGGAGTTCAGCACCGCCTGGATGTCCTGCTGGTGCACCACCAGATCGTCGGGAGAGGCGTCCCGGGGAAACCGGCCGTCGGCATCGCGGCGTGCGTCGGTCAGAGTGACGGACACCCCTGGCCCCTGCACCGCGTCGAGTCCTGTCTCATCGCCCAGTGCGGCGACCCGATTCTCGATGGCCGTCAAGGCCGGACCCGATGCTGCGCCGTGCGTGGAGTCGATCTGGCCCGCCAGCCCGTCACGCTGGGTACCCAGGCCGTCCACCGCGCGCTGGGCTTCGCGCACGAGGTCGACCAGCCGGGGGGCCTCACTACCGCGAATCTGCCCGCCGCCGGACACCGTATGGGTGGTGGCCAGCAGCAATCCCGCCAGCAGGCACACGGTCGGCACCGCGACCCGCCACCACGTGTTCGTGGTGCGGGAGCGGTCCTCGACCGGGGTCTGGCGTGCGCTGGGCCACCATCTGGGCTGGTTTAATCTCATAGTCAGTCGGCACCATCGTCGCACCGACGCCTGGAAGGTGGCCATGCCCAAGTCGAAAGTCCGCAAGAAGACCGATTTCACGATCAAATCCGTCAGCCGCACCCCGGTCAAGGTGAAGGCCGGTCCGTCGAGCGTGTGGTTCGTCGTGTTGTTCATCGGCCTGATGCTGATCGGCCTGGTCTGGCTGCTGGTATTCCAGTTGGCGGCATCGGGTTACAACACCCCGGCCCCGTTGCAGTGGATGTCGGACCTCGGGCCGTGGAACTACGCGATCGCCTTCGGCTTCATGATCACCGGATTGCTGCTGACGATGCGCTGGCGATGACGACAATCACACGCGTGTGATTCATCCCCACTGTGGACAACTCCTGTGGATAACGTGACCGAATGGGGTCCGCGGCCGGCCTCGGTGGTTCTGGTGGCCGTCGCCGGGGTGCTGATGGCCGTCGGTTTCATCGCTCTACAGGGGGATGTTCCCGGTCAGGTCCTCACCGGGCTCGCAGCGGTCGGTCTCTTCGTGTTCGGAGCGGGGTCGTGGCGCGCGCGGCCACGCCTGGCGCTCACCCCCGAGGGCTTGGTTCACCGCGGGTGGTTCTACACCCGGACGTTGCGGCCGGCGGACATCGGATCGATCCGCATCACCGAGTTCCGGCGCCTGGGTCGGCGCGCTCGACTCTTGGAGATCGACACCACCACCGACACGCTGCTGGTCTTCAGCCGCTGGGACCTGGGCGGAGATCCACTGGACGTGCTCGACGCGCTGACCGAAGCCGGTTACACCGGACACTGAGTTAACCGGACACTGAGTTAACCGGACACTGAGTTAACCGGACACTGAGCTACACCGGCCGAACTAGACGATGCTGATCGACTCGATCACGACGTCATCGGCCGGCCGGTCGTTACGGTCGGTCGCAGTGCCGGCGATGGCATCGACCACCCGCTGGGAGTCCGGATCGACGACCTCACCGAAGATGGTGTGCTTGCGGTTGAGGTGGGGAGTCTTGCCGACCGTGATGAAGAACTGCGAGCCGTTGGTTGCCGGACCCGCATTGGCCATCGCCAACAGGTAGGGCTTGTCGAAGTTCAACTCCGGGTGGAACTCATCGGCGAACTTGTAGCCCGGACCGCCTCTGCCGGTACCGGTGGGATCGCCGCCCTGAATCATGAAGCCGTCGATGACGCGGTGGAACACGGCCCCGTCGTAGAACGGTCCCGTTGTGCCCCCGGAGGCGTTCTGGGTTGAGTAGTCCTTGGTGCCCTGGGCCAGGCCGACGAAGTTGGCGACGGTCTTGGGAGCGTGGTTACCGAACAGGGCGATCTTGATGTCGCCACGGTTGGTATGCAGGGTCGCGGTCGCGGTTGCGATGGGGCTCGTCACGAGCACAGTGTGCCACTAGCACCCGGTGACCGATCCCGCGGCCACCCCTCACGCCGCTATCGCGTTGCCGGACCCGTCACAGCAGAGCTTCAGCGGGATGCCGTGCCATGGAGAGGCGCGGCGAATCCGCGTCGAAGTGCACTCTTGTGGGCTGGCGTGATGTGCATGAGACTTGGAGGGTGCACGACACGATGTCGGTCGTTCACCGCGGGTCACACCCGCGACAGAACGACCGTTGCTGGTCGGTGAGGCGCTGGCTGGGTACCGGCGCCGCCGCCGTGGCACTCGGTCTGGCCGGTTACACCGGCCAAGCGGTCGCAGGCGCGGACCCCGGCGACGGGACCCTGCGGCACACTGGGCGCACCGCCGGCGAAGGATCGGTCGGACAGCCAACGAAGCGTTCGGCGGCAACCCGGTCGGGGACAGGCCCCTCGGCGTTCGCGGCACAGGCCCGCATGTCCACCAGAACTCCATCGACGGAACCGCCGCGACGCGCGCCCCGGCTCGTGGGATCGGTAGTCGACCGACCCCCTCCCCATGCCGGTGCCGCAACGGCGGCCGCGGATTCGCCGACCCACTCCATCGTCCGGTTCGTCGAATCGCTGTCACCGTTTACGCGTCAGACTCACTCCGATTCCGCCCAAGATGTCGTCAGATACCGCAACATCGCCTACGGCGCGTCATCGAAGGAGAAACTCGACGTCTACGCACCACCGGGTGCCGTCGATGCCCCGATGATCCTCATGATTCACGGCGGCGGCTGGGCTTTCGGCGACAAGTCGAATCGTGGTCTGGTCCGTAACAAGGTCAACCATTTCGTTCCCGACGGCGCGCTCTTCATTTCTGCGAACTACCCGATGTTGCCGTCTGAGGCCCCGGACGGGCAGGCGGCTGCCGTTGCCGCGGCCATCTCCTACGTGCAGACCCATGCTGTGGAATGGGGCGGCGATCCGGACAACCTCGTGATCATGGGGCACTCCGCAGGCGGCCATCTCGTGGCCCTGGTATCCGCGGACAGCGACCGCTATCCGGATCTTCGTCCGTGGCGGGGCACCGTGGTGCTGGACTCGGCGGCTTTGGACCTCGTGGCTCGAATGGAGAACCGCCCGCCGCCGCTGTTCCGCCGCGCGTTCGGCAATGATCCTGCCTATTGGGAAAGCGTTTCGCCCCTGCTCGCGCTGCATCGATCCACCGAGCCGCTCCTGCTTGTCTGCGCAAGCCGCCGCAGCGACTCGTGCCCACAGGCGCAGGTGTACGCTACCGCCGCATCATCGTTCGGTACCGAGGTGCACGTGCTGCCGCAAAGCCTGACCCACCGGCAGATCAACGTCACCCTCGGCAGACCCGGCGACTACACCGACGCGGTGGACGCATTCCTCCGCGTCGCGTGGAAACCGGCAGCACCTGCAGTGGCCTGACCCGGGCCAGGCCCGTCGCGCAGGGGTGTTCTCTGAGAGTGGAGCCTAGGAGATTCGAACTCCTGACATCTGCCTTGCAAAGGCAGCGCTCTACCAACTGAGCTAAGGCCCCTCGTCACCGGATCGGTCGTTGCACACCCCTACGGGGAATCGGGCAGGGTGTGCCAGACCTCGCCGCGACGGCGCCGGCGGATGACCGCGAGCGACAAAACCGCTGCCGCGAGAACCATCGTGACCATGGCTGCCGTGCACGTCGATCGGGACATCGTGGGCCTAGGAGGACTCGAACCTCCGACCTCTTCGTTATCAGCGAAGCGCTCTAACCGCCTGAGCTATAGGCCCGAAGAACAACGAGCGCAGAGATTACCTCACTGCGGGTGTGCTCGTCCAAATCCGCTGGCAGCCACTAGTCCAAATCCGCCAGTGTGACCTCGACGCCGCCGACGATATCGGTGCTGAGGTTGTAGATGTAGGCGCCAACGGTGGCCATCGCCGTCAGCAGCACGATGTTGACCAGTCCGATCAACGCCGCGCTACCGAAGATCGACCCCGCCGAGACGATCTCACCGCCGGCGCCGCTACCGGTGGTCAACAAGTCGCCGACATTGCTGTTGAGCTTGCTCCAAACTCCCATCGCACCGAGCACCAGATAGAGCAGCGCCACCGCGATCATCCAGATGAAGAACAGCGCGATGCTGAGCAGACCGGACACCTTGAGCGTGCTCCACGGGTCGATGCGCCGAATCTGCATGCTGGCCCGAACCGGACCACGCGGACGGGCGGCGACCGGAGCGCCTGGCCGCGGTGCGTTGGGCCGCTGGGGTGGTTCGACCGGCGGCCGACGGACCGGGACCGGCTTTGCCAGCGGACCGGTGAGATCCGGAAGCTCGCTCGAGTACGGCTCTGCCTGACCGCCGGCCGGGCGGACGGCTGGGGTCACCTCCGTGCGTTCGACACGTGACTCAGGCCGGCTGGGAATCGGCTCCGGACGGTTCGGGATCGGATCCGGATCCGGTCGTTGCGGAACCGGCCCGATTGCCGAAAGGTCCGGCGCGGCAATGCCGGTCACATACCGGGATCGCGGATCCGCGGCCCGGGGCGCGGGCGGACGAACCGGTGCGTCCGGGCGACGGACACCCTGCCACGGCGGAACGTCGTTCGACCCGTCACCCGCGCGGGGCCCGTCGCCGGGCACGGGCTGACCCGGTTCCTTCGGTGAACTCACCAGCACTCCTTTACCTGTGCCGACGCTGTTCAGGCGTCGGCCTCAGCCTCGGCCTCGTCGTCGGGGCCGTCCTGTTCCTCCGGGTTGCGGGCAATGGCTATCAGTGTGTCCTTCTCACCCAGGTTCATCAAGCGAACGCCCTTGGTCTGGCGTCCGGCTCGACGAACCTGTTGCGCCGCGGTGCGGATCACTCCGCCGCCGGACGTGATCGCATACAGCTCAGTCTCGTCGTCGACCACCAAAGCGCCCACCAGACTGCCACGCATCTTGTCGTACTGAATGGTGAGGACGCCTGTACCGCCGCGCCCCTGCGCGGTGTACTCCTCGATCGCGGTCCGCTTGGCATAACCTCGCGCCGTCGCGACCAGCAGGTAAGTACCCTCGCGGACCACATTCAGGGATAGCAACCGATCTTCGGGTTCGACGGATTTGAACCGCATGCCTTGCACACCGGACGTTGCACGGCCCATCGGGCGCAATGCCTCGTCGGTGGCGGAGAACCGGATCGACTGTCCCCTGGCACTGACCAGCAGCAGGTCGTCCTCGGCCGAGCACAGCACGGCACCGACCAGTTCGTCGCCGTCACGCAGGTTGACCGCGACGATGCCTCCGGACCGGTTCGAATCGAAGTCGGTCAACTTGGTCTTCTTGACCAGACCCTTGCGGGTTGCCAGCACCAAGTACGGCGCGTCCTCATAAGTCTGGATCACGATGACCTGGGCGATCCGTTCCTCAGGCTGGAACGCGAGCAGATTGGCGACGTGCTGGCCGCGGGCCGCACGCAGCGCTTCGGGTAGCTCGTACGCTTTGGCCCGGTACACCCGGCCCTGGGTGGTGAAGAACAGAATCCAATCGTGCGTGGAACACACAAAGAAGTGCCGCACAATATCGTCCTGCTTCAGCGCCGCACCCTGCACACCCTTTCCGCCGCGCTTCTGGCTGCGGTAAAGGTCGGTCTTGGTGCGTTTGGCATAGCCGGTCTCGGTGATGGTGACGACGACCTCTTCGCGGGCGATCAAGTCCTCGTCGGAGACGTCACCCTCCGCCGCGATGATCTTGGTCCGGCGGTCGTCGCCGTGCTTCTCGACGATCTCGGCGAGCTCATCGCGCACGATCGTCCGTTGGCGCTCCGGCTTGGCCAGGATGTCCTCGAGGTCGGCGATCTCCACTTCAATCTTGGCCAGGTCGTCGATGATGCGCTGGCGCTCCAGCGCAGCCAGCCGGCGCAACTGCATGTCGAGGATGGCCTGGGCTTGAATCTCGTCGATGTCGAGGAGCTCGATCAGGCCCGCCCGGGCGATGTCGACGGTCTGCGACGCCCGGATGAGCGCGATCACCTCGTCGAGAGCATCGAGCGCCTTGACCAGGCCGCGCAGGATGTGGGCTCGTTCGTTGGCCTTCCGGAGCCGATAGGTGGTCCGGCGCACGATCACGTCAAGCTGGTGATCGACGTAGTACCGGATCATCTGGTCCAGCCGCAGGGTCCGCGGAACGCCGTCGACAATCGAGAGCATGTTGGCGCCGAAACTGGTCTGCAGCTGGGTGTGCTTGTAGAGGTTGTTCAGCACCACCTTCGCCACGGCGTCACGTTTCAGCTCGATGACGATCCGCAGTCCCACCCGGTCGCTGGACTGGTCCTCGATGTTCGAGATACCTGCCAGCTTGCCGTCGCGCACCTGTTCGGCGATGGACGAGATGAAGTTGTCGTGGTTGACCTGGTAGGGCAGCTCCGTGATGACGATGGATGTCTTGTTGCGTGCGTCCTCCTCGACCGCGACCACGCCGCGCATCCGGATCGATCCGCGGCCGGTCATATAGGCGTCGTTAATGCCACCGGTTCCCACGATCAGTCCCGAAGTGGGGAAGTCGGGTCCCTTGACCCGCTCCATCACCGCGGCGAGAGTCGCCTCCTCGTCGGCCTCGAAATTGGCCAGACACCAGTACACGGCCTCAGCCAACTCACGCAGGTTGTGCGGCGGGATATTGGTGGCCATCCCGACGGCGATACCGCCGGAGCCGTTGGCCAGCAGGTTGGGAAACCGGCTCGGCAGAACCGTGGGCTCCTGCACGCGGCCGTCATAGTTCGGGATGAAATCGACTGTCTCCTCGTCGATTTCCCGCAGCATCTCCATGGCGAGCGGGGTTAGGCGCGCCTCTGTGTACCTCATGGCCGCCGCCGGATCGTTGCCCGGCGAACCGAAATTGCCCTGGCCGTCGACGAGGGGATAGCGCAGCGACCAGGGCTGTGCCATCCGCACCAGGGTGTCGTAGATGGAAGCGTCACCGTGCGGGTGATAGTTACCCATCGTTTCGGCAACGGAGCGTGCGGATTTCGCGTGGCTGCGATCCGGACGGAACCCGGAGTCGTACATCGCATAGAGCACGCGGCGATGCACCGGTTTAAGGCCGTCACGCACCTCAGGCAGTGCCCGACCGACGATGACGCTCATCGCATAGTCGATGTAACTGTTCTGCATCTCCTGCTGGATGTCGACCGGTTCGATCCGGTCACCGGCAGGCCCGTCGGGCGGGAGCGTGGTGTCAGTCATGGTGGGGTCCTCTGTCGGAAATCAGACGTCTAGAAGTGAAGGGGTGTCTCAACGTCAAGGAAGGCCTAAACGTCAAGGAAGCGAACGTCTTTGGCATTGCGAGTGATGAAGCTCCGCCGGGCTTCTACGTCGTCGCCCATCAGGATCGAGAACAGTTCGTCGGCCGCGGCCGCGTCATCGAGAGTGACCTGACGCAGAACCCGCACCGACGGATCCATGGTGGTTTCCCACAGTTCCTTGGCATCCATCTCGCCGAGGCCCTTGTAGCGCTGGATGCCGTCGTCCACGTTGATCTTCCTGCCGGCCTTCTTCCCTGCTTCGAGCAGGCCGTCCCGTTCCCGGTCGGAATACGCGAACTCCGGCAGGGAACGCTGCCACTTGAGCTTGTACAGCGGAGGCTGCGCGAGGAAGATATGCCCGTTCTCCACAAGGGGTTTCATGAACCGGAATAGCAGCGTCAGCAACAGCGTGGAGATGTGCTGGCCGTCGACATCGGCGTCGGCCATGAGCACGATTTTGTGGTAGCGCAGTTTGGAGATGTCGAACTCGTCGTGGATACCGGTGCCCAGCGCGGTGATGATCGCCTGGACTTCGGTGTTCTTCAGCACCCGGTCGATACGCGCCTTCTCGACATTGATGATCTTGCCGCGCAGCGGGAGGATTGCCTGAAACATCGAATCCCGGCCGCTCTTGGCTGAGCCGCCGGCCGAATCGCCCTCCACCACATACAGTTCCGATGCCTTCGGATCTGTTGAACGGCAATCCGCCAGCTTTCCGGGCAGGCCGCCGATATCCGTTGCGCTCTTGCGGCGCACCAGTTCACGCGCCTTGCGAGCGGCGATCCGCGCCTGGGAGGACGAGATCGCCTTGTTGATGATCGTCTTGGCTTCCGCCGGGTTCGACTCGAACCAGTGTGTCAACTGCTCGTTGCACACCTTCTGCACGAAGGACTTGACTTCGGTGTTGCCCAGCTTCGTCTTGGTCTGGCCTTCGAACTGCGGCTGCGCCACCTTCACCGAGATGACCGCCGCGAGGCCCTCACGGATATCGTCGCCGGTGAGGTTGGGGTCCTTGTCCTTGAGGAGTTTCTTGTCCTTGGCGTACTTATTGACCACCGTGGTCAACGCCGCCCGGAAACCTTCTTCATGGGTACCACCCTCGTGGGTGTTGATGGTGTTGGCGAAAGTGTGCACTGACTCCGAGTAGCCGGCGTTCCACTGCATGGCCACCTCGAGTTCGTGGCCCACACCTTTCCCACTGAAGTCGACAACACTGTTGTGGATCGCCTGCTTCGTCCGATTGATGTGCTTGACGAAGTCGACCAGACCGCCGGGATAGTGGAATGTGCGATGTTTGACCTTGTGCGGAGCGGCCTGTTCGGCGGCCTTCTCCTCGGCTGATTTCGGCGCCTCGGCGGTATCGCTGACGATCTCGTCGACCACCTCCGCCGGAGTCACCCTTTCGTCGGCCAGGGTGATGGTCAACCCCTTATTGAGGAACGCCATCTCCTGAAGCCGACGCGCGACCGTTTCGAAGTCGTAGTTGGTGGTCTCGAAAATGTTCGGGTCAGCCCAGAATCGCAGGGTGGTTCCGGTTTTGTTGCTGGGGTCACCCTGCTTGAGGTTGCCGGGCACCGACAGGTCGTAGGTCTGGGACCACTCGTAGCCGTCGCGGCAGATGTCCAACTCGACGCGGGTGGACAGCGCGTTCACCACCGAGACGCCCACTCCGTGCAGGCCACCTGAAACCTGGTAAGCCCCCTCTTCGAACTTGCCGCCCGCGTGCAGCACGGTCATCACCACGTCGACGGTCGGGACGCCCGAGTCGTGCATGGCGACCGGGATACCGCGGCCGTCATCGCGCACCTCGACGCCGCCGTCTTCGAGCATCCGCACATCGACCTGGGTCGCGTACCCGGCCATCGCCTCATCGACAGCGTTGTCCACCACTTCCCAGATCAGGTGGTGCAAACCCCGTTCCCCGGTGGAACCGATGTACATACCGGGGCGCTTACGAACGGCTTCGAGCCCTTCGAGGATCTTGATGGAATCAGCGCCGTACTCGTCGTCCTTCTTGTTCTTGCTGGCGGCCACGGGCGGAAGGTTCTCCTCGGGTTTGCTGGCGCGAACGGGACGCCGCGCGGCGATTCATCACAGTCTACCGGGAAGAGGGGACAGGACCGATTCTCAGGCGGCGTTTCTGCATACCTAATCGGGCCGTGCACGGAATTTTTCGGCTTAGCACGCGTCGGGAGGCCTTAAGCGGCGGACTGGAAGGATCTGGCGGCCCTCAGGGGCTGCCCTGAACGGTCCGCGGGGATGGTCGGACAGCGCTGAGTCATATACCCTCCCGGGTATGAGAACTTGTGGCAGCATTCTTGTCGTCCTTGCCGCCGGCCTCGCGATCGGCGGGTCGGTTTCAGCTTGCGCCGACCGGGTCACCGCAACGACGGCCGCGGCGCCGATGACACCCGGAGCATCGGGCACACCGCACCGAGTCGAGGTTGCCCAGTTCGCCGCCGTCATCGCCGAGCCCAGCGTGCAGATCATCGATGTCCGCACACCGGCGGAGTTCGCCGATGGTCACATCGTCGGTGCGGTCAATATCCCGGTCAACGATCCCGACTTCGGACGCCGGGTATCGGAGTTGGATCCGGCTGGGAGGTACGCGGTGTACTGCCGGTCGGGCAATCGCTCGCAGCCCGCGGTCGCCCAGATGCAGGCCGCGGGCATTCTCGACATTGTCGAACTTGAGAGTGGTACCAACGGATGGGCGGCCGCCGGTCAACCCCTGACGCGTTGAGTAGGTCGGTCTACCCGTAGGTATCTCGAGGTCCTCGCCCGGATATGTGCCGCGGACCCTTTCGCCATGACGGTGCCGTGGGGCCGGTGATCCGCAGGGCAGTCACCACGCCGTCGCCCACTTGGGCGGCAATCTTGGCCAGTACTTGACTCTGCACCATCCGCAACTGGGTAGCCCACGCCGTCGACTCGGCGGCGATGTGCAAAACCCCGTCCCGTAATCCCGTGGGGTGGGCATGTTCGGCGATCTGTTCGCCCACCACCTTCTCCCATTCACCGAAGACCGAGCCCTCGGCGACTCGGGGCGTCCAGCCCCGAACTTTGGCGAGATCACTGGCGGCTCGACCCAGCTGTTGCGGATCTCGCGCGTCCGGACCGGGCCCCGACCATCGACGACGGTTGCCCTTGGGCGTGGGCCGGCCCGCGGCGGTGGAGCGCCGCCCTCGACCAACCTCCTTGCCCTGATCCCGGGCAGTCGCTCGGGCCTCCTCCAGGGCACGCCGTACCAAGTCCATACCGGGCAGATGGCTGAGATGTTCGGGCGGCTCGGCCGGGCCGGTCATGTAATCACCTCCGACACGCCATCGGACAGGTTGACCCCGATCCGGCGGACAGCCCAATCGCCCGGAACGTCATCGGCCACCGCCGCGGTGATCAGCACCTGTTCGGCGGTGGACGCGACCTCCGCCAAGGCCGCTCGCCGCGCGACGTCCAGTTCCGCGAAGACATCGTCGAGAATCAGAATGGGCTCGCTGCCCTCGGAGCGCAACAGTTGATATGCGGCCAGCCGCAGGGCCAGCGCGGTCGACCATGACTCGCCATGGCTGGCGAATCCCTTCGCCGGTTGATCTCCCAACCGCAGCTCCAAGTCGTCTCGGTGCGGGCCGGCCAAACACATGCCACGGTCGAGCTCGGTGTCACGCCGCCGGCCTAGTTCAGCGACGAGCGCAGACTCCAAGTAGCCGACATCGTGGGTGTCGCCGTCAGCCAACTCGATACTCGCGCGGTAGCCGATCCTTGCCGGACGGGAAGCGGGAGCCAGCAACAGATAGGCCTTTTCAACTTCGGGCGCAAGCAGATTCACCAGTTCCATCCGCGCCGACATCAGCTTGGCGCCATGCGCGGCGAGATACCCGTCCCATACGTCGAGAGTGTCCAGAACGCCGCTACGAGATCGCGCTCCACCGGCAGACTTGAGCAGGGCGGTGCGTTGCCGCAACACCTTCTCGTAGTCTGCGCGGATACCCGCGACCGCGGGTCTTCGGACAGTTGCCAATTCATCGAGAAAGCGGCGCCGCTCGCCGGGGTCGCCACGGACTAGAGCCAGATCCTCGGGTGCGAAGAGCACAGCCCGCACCGCTCCGAGAACCTCGCGCGGACTGCGTACCGGAGATCTGTTGAGCCGCGCCTTGTTTGCCCTGCCGGCGGCGATCTCAATGTCGACCGCCAATTCCCGGCCTTCGTTCACCACGATCGCCGATACCACCGCCCGGTCGGCACCGGACCGGATCAGAGGCGCATCCGAGCCAACTCGGTGAGAACCGAGAGTTGCGCAATACCACAGGGCTTCAACAAGATTCGTCTTTCCGAATCCGTTGGATCCGACGAACACGGTACGGCCAGGGGTGAGATCCAACTCGACGTGCGTCCACGATCGAAAATCGCGCAACGTGAGATGCCGGACGAACATGACAGCTAGCCGGACAGCGGAATCCGCTGCACCGCATGGCCGCCGAACTGATTACGCAAGGCGGACACAGCCTTCATGGTTGGGGACTGTTCCTGCCGGGATGCGAACCTCGCGAACAGGGCGGCCGCGATCACCGGGGTGGGAACCCGGTGGTGGATGGCTTCTTCCACCGTCCACCGGCCCTCACCGGAATCCTCGGTGTAATCGGAGATATCGGCGAGGCCCGGATCCTCCTTGAGCGCCTTGGCGAGCAGTTGCTGCAGCCAGGATCGCACTACGGTGCCGTTCGTCCATGCTTGGAGAACAGCCTGGGTGTCGGTGATGAGCGGTTCGGCCGCCAACAGTTCGTATCCTTCGGCATAGGCCATCATGAGGCCGTACTCGATCCCGTTGTGCACCATCTTCGCGTAGTGTCCGGCGCCCACCGGTCCGGCGTGGACGAACCCATCGGCGACGTCACCGGCCGGCCGCAAGGTGTCGAAAATGGGCATGAGTCTGGCGACGTCCGCATCAGAACCACCCACCATCAGGCCATATCCCTCGGTGAGACCCCAAATTCCGCCAGACACACCAGCGTCAACGAAACCTATGCCGTGCGCCCCGAGCAGTTCCGCGTGCGGACCGTCCTCCGTGTAGCGAGAGTTACCGCCATCAACGACGAGATCACCTGGTTGAAGAACCTCTGTCAGCACCGTGATGGTGTCATGGGTGATCGGTCCGGACGGAACCATCACCCACACGATCCGGGGCGTACTGAGCAGACTCGTAAGTTCGGACAGATTCGCGACATCGGACACCTCGGGGCGCGGGTCGTAGCCGATCACCTCGTGACCACCGTCGCGGAGCCGTTGACGCATGTTGAAGCCCATCTTGCCCAGCCCCACCAAACCAAGCTGCATCTCGACGCCCCTTCTTGAACCGGATGTTGTCAGCTCAGCCCGGGAGCCGAACAGGCATCAGCAGATACACGTAGTCGGTGTTCACCGCGGGGAACGGACCGACGCCGGCATTCTCTGCCCCGTCATCCTCAGCGGGCCGCAACACCGCCGGCTTACTCGACGTCGTGAAACCAAATGTCACCCGATCGGAGTGCAACGATCCCAAACCATCGGTGAGATAGGTCGGGTTGAACGCTATCGTCAGCGGCTCCCCGACGAACGCCACCGGCAAATCCTCCTCGGCCAGACCGACACCGTCATTCCCCGCGGAAAGATGCAGGAGACCTTCGGAGAACTCCATCCGAACCTGCGCACCACGATCGGCCACCAGCGCGACACGCTTAATCGCCTCGGTCAGTTCCGCCACGCCGACCGTCGCGAGTGCGGTGTGCTCAGCGGGGAGAAGCTGCCGAAACTTCGGGAACTCCGCATCCAACAGACGTGTGGTGCTCCGCTTACTTGCACTGCGGACACCCAGAAGCCGCTCCTCGCCGACATTCGCACCACTGCCGAGTGCCAGGTGGACGTCGGAACCCGACGTGACGGCTTTGGCAGCCTCGGCCAGGGTACGGGCCGGAACCAGAACGGCGGCCTCCAATCCCGGTGAAGTCGTCGACCAGGTGAGTTCCCGAACGGCAAGCCGAAACCTGTCGGTGGCAGCCAACACGACGGTGTCACCGAATATCTCCACCCGGATTCCGGTGAGCATCGGCAGCGTGTCGTCGCGGCCAGCGGCAACGGCCACCTGGCCGACGGCCTCGGCGAACACGTCGGCGGCAACCACCCCGGTCTCCTCAGGCAAGGCCGGCAGCGCCGGATAGTCCTCCACCGGCATCGCCGGAAGTGAAAACTTTGCACTGCCGCAGGTGAGGAGCACGCGATTGCCGTCCACGCTGACATCCACCGGCTTAGCCGGCAATGCTCTGGTGATCTCGGACAGCAGCTTTCCAGACACCAACACCGTTCCGTTGGACGCAATTTCCGCAGGAACCGTCACCTCTGCGGAGACGTCGTAGTCGAAGCCGGCGATGGTCAGCCCCTCGTCGGTTCCGGTGATCAGTACTCCGGCCAGCACCGGAACCGCCGGCCTGGACGGAAGGCTGCGGGCGACCCAAGCGACCGCCTCGGCGAAATCCTCCCGCACCAGGCGGAATCTCAAGTCGGAGCCCACCGTTGTGGTCACCACGTCCATCGTGTCCCTTCATCAGCCAGCAACGCCCTCATCGGGCAGCCGAACACCGCCGACCATCCCACCGGCGGCGGCGGGTCGAAGTCCAACCGTAGAGCGTCCTGTCCGAAGTTGGAAGTTAATCGGTGACGCTGACAAGTCAGCCGCCGGACGGTGGGCCGCTAGGCCTGGATGAAGGATTTCCCCACCGGCTGTGTTCTGAGATAACTACTTGATAGATGGAAAAGCAGTGGTAATAGGGCCTGTGCAAGCTGTGGAGAACATGGTGTCTGCGCTGCTAGCCACCCTGTTGTGGGTGTGGGTGAAGTGTGGATCATGTGCGCGGAGAAGAGAGCTGTTTGTGGATAACAGAGGATCGTTCGAAATTGTGCTTACCGCTGTCCCGTGGTGATGCGGTGTTTCTCCACAGTTGATGCACATCCTGGGTCTGTGATGGATGTGACTGATGCGGCCAAAGTTTTTCAGAGCCGGCATAGGACACGCCGTGCGACCCGCCGGGCAAACTCAGCGCTTTGACCGCTGTCGGATCCGGGTGGTGAGTTCCTTGACGTGGTCGAAGACCTCGCGGTGAGATGCCATCTCGTTGCGGATCTTCTTTTGGGCGTACATGACCGTGGTGTGATCGCGGTCGAATGCTTGCCCGATCTTGGGTAGCGACAAGTCGGTAAGTTCCCGGCAGAGATACATGGCGATCTGACGGGACTGCGCCAGTGAGCGGGTTTTGCCCGGACCGCGCAACTCCTCGACGGTGGTGTCGAAGTACTCGGCTGTGGCGGCCATGATCATCGCAGCGCTGATTTGCATGGTTCCGGCGTCGGCGATGAGGTCCCGCAGGACGATCTCGGCCAGGGCGGAATCGATGGGCGTCTTGTTCAGCGAGGCGAATGCGGTAACCCGGATGAGCGCACCCTCAAGTTCGCGGATGTTGCGTTCGATGCTGCTGGCGATGAGCTCCAGAACGTCGTCGGGAACAGCCAGGCGTTCCATCTGTGCCTTCTTGCGCAGGATGGCGATGCGGGTTTCCAACTCGCGCGGTTGGACGTCGGTGATCAATCCCCATTCGAAACGGGTCCGCAGCCGGTCCTCGAGAGTCGCCAATTGTTTGGGCGGCCGGTCGGAGGAGATCACGATCTGTTTGTTGGCGTTGTGCAGGGTGTTGAAGGTATGGAAGAACTCCTCCTGGATACCTTCCTTACCCTCGATGAACTGGATGTCGTCGACAAGAAGGATGTCGATGTCGCGGTAGCTCCGTTTGAACGCGACCTTTCGGTCGTCACGCAGCGAGTTGATGAAGTCGTTGGTGAATTCCTCGGTGGATACGTATTTGACCCGCATGCCGGGAAACAACCCCTGCGCGTAATTCCCTGCGGCGTGCAGGAGATGGGTCTTACCCAGGCCAGACTCGCCCCAGATGAACAGCGGGTTGTAAGCGCGGGCGGGTGCTTCGGCGATCGCGAGGGCGGCGGCATGGGCGAAGCGGTTGGACGCCCCGATGATGAAGGTGTCAAAGGTGTATCGGCGATTGAGGCTGATACCGGCAGTCGGTTCGGCGGGGGTGCGCTGGGGCCGCTCGATGAAGTACCCCGGCCAGTTATCGGTACCGCCGGGGGGTGCGCTGCTGGTGTCGTTGACCTGGTCGGCGTTCGGCGGCGCAGGTTCGGGATCGTCGGTGGGGCTGTCAGTGACCGGTTCGATGCGAACGCCAAGTTCGACCCGTTGGCCCAGGCGGTGGCTGAGGGCTTCGATGATCGGAATTCGCAGGTGTCGCTCGATCTCGTTCTGGACGAACGAACTGGGAACGGACAGTAGAGCGAAGCCTTCGGCGATCGTCAACGGCCGCACCAGCTTGAGCCAGGCCCGCTGCTGTGGTGTCAGCGGTGTGCTGGAGTACGCGTTGTCGGCGGATCCCGGCGTGTCGCCGTTCAGATCGGCGACGACCAATGTCCATACTGTGGCGAAGTCAGAGCCGGGATCGGGGTTCATGCGCAGATCTCCCGGGCTCGGGCCGGCGCGACAGGGGAGGGTGTCGGAACTGTCCACATAGTTATCCACAAATGTGTACAGCTTAGATGGTCGCCGACGAGCAGGCGGACGACGATTCCTGCCTCGAGGGTCCGCGTCCGGACCGTTGGTTTGGTTCGAACCCCGGCCAGAAGTTAACAGGTTTCCGCATCGGTGCCAACCCGAGCGACCGCCTGAATGACCGTTCCTGCGGACCGGCGCGGTTTGACCTGCGCAAGTGTGGTCAGTAACCTCAAGCGGTCGCCCGAAAGTCGGCGATACGGCCGCGTCCGGAGTCTCCGCTGACTGCGCCGGTTACCACAGGAGCACGACAGGTGGGGCCTGCCACCTTCGTGGGGTTCCGTCAGGCTTGATGAGGAGATAGACCGGTGGCTAAAGGTAAGCGCACGTTCCAGCCGAACAACCGTCGCCGCGCGAGGGTTCATGGTTTCCGGCTGCGTATGCGCACTCGCGCAGGTCGGGCGATCGTGACGGGTCGGCGCCGCAAGGGTCGTCGCTCGCTGACGGCCTGATCCACCGGCATTCGACGTGCTGCCGGCTCGATACCGGATGACACGCTCTGCCGAGTTCGTTGTCACGGTCAAGCACGGCGTGCGGGCTAGGCAACCCGACCTCATCGTTCATGCCCGTCGAGACCCGGGCAGTGCCGATGGTCCCCGGATTGGGTTCGTCGTCAGCAAGGCAGTGGGATCGGCGGTGGATCGGCATCGGGTTGCCCGGCGGTTACGACATGCGGTGAAGACGATCATCCCGGAATTGGATTCCCGTGATCGTTTGGTGATTCGGGCGTTGCCGGGAAGCCGGCAGGCTCCCTGGATTCGTCTGCAGACCGAACTGAGCGCGGGCCTTCGCCGGACCCGCGATCTGGAGCGCCGGCGGTGACGGCCGACAAACCTGATGGGGCCGTGGGTCTAGTTGCGCGGTTGCTGGTTAGTGCTGTTGAGATGTATCGCCACATGATTTCGCCGTTTCGACCACCGTCGTGTCGTTTCACTCCGACGTGCAGTCAGTACGCCGTCGAAGCACTGATGACGTTCGGTGTCGTGCGCGGCGGATGGTTGACCGTGCTGCGGCTCGGGAAGTGCGGCCCGTGGCACCGTGGGGGATGGGATCCGATACCGGACCGGCCGCAGGAAGTGCGCCCGGAGCTCAGGAGCATCAATGTTTAACTGGTTCAGCCTCGACTACATCTACTATCCGGTGTCCGGGATCATGTGGCTCTGGTACAAGCTCTTTGCGAGCTTGCTGGGTCCCAACAATTTCTTCGCGTGGGCGCTGTCGGTGATGTTCCTGGTCTTCTCGCTGCGTGCGCTGCTGTACAAGCCGTTTGTTCGCCAGATCCGCACCACCCGGCAGATGCAGGAGTTGCAGCCGCAGATCAAGGCGCTGCAGAAGAAGTACGGCAAGGACCGCCAGCGAATGGCGCTGGAGATGCAGAAGCTGCAGCGCGAACACGGGTTCAATCCGGTTCTGGGCTGCCTGCCGATGCTGGCGCAGATACCGGTCTTCCTCGGTCTCTATCACGTCCTGATGTCGTTCAACCGAACGCAGTCGGGGTTCGGCAGACTCGGGTTGTCCGTCGAGGAGAACCGGCGGCTGCCGAACTATGTTTTCAACTCGGCGGACGTCGGACATTTCCTGGATGCGCACCTCTTTGGTGCGCCGATCGGTGCGTCGATCACCCAGCAGCACGGTCTGGAGGCGTTCACCGTCTTCAGCCGCCCGGCGGTAGCCGCGGTCTCGATCCCGCTGATGATCCTGGCCGGCATCGCAACGTACTTCAACAGCCGTGCGTCGATCGCTCGCCAGAGCCCGGAGGCCGCGGCCAATCCGCAGACCGCGTTGATGAACAAGCTCGCTTTGTACGTCTTCCCACTGGGCGTTGTCATCGGTGGTCCGTTCCTGCCGATCGCCATCATCATCTACTGGGTGTCCAACAACATCTGGACCTTCGCCCAGCAGCACGTGGTCTTCGGAAAGATTGAGAAAGAGGAAGAGGCGAAGAAAGAAGAGGCGATAGCACGCCGGGCAGCCAACGGACCCGCGCCTGGGGCCAAGCCGATCAAGACGCCTCCCGCCAAGTCGGCAGCCACGAAGAGCGCGACACCGGAAAGTACCCCGAAGGTCGAGGAAGAAGAGACTGAGGGGGGCTCAGCACCGATGCAGCAGCCGGCACCGAATGTGCAACCGCGGAACCGGACACCGCGTCCTGGCAACCGTCCGAAAAAGCGTAAGCGTTGACCGGACTGGATCCGGCTGGAGAGGGAGAGATTGTCATGACTGATACCGACACCGAGCAGGAGCCCCGCTCGAAGGCCAACGATCTGGAGGAGCGTCTGGTCGCCGAAGGCGAGATCGCGGGCGACTATCTCGAGGAGCTGCTGGACCTGCTGGACTTCGACGGGGACATCGACCTCGATGTCGAAGGGGACCGGGCCATCGTGAGCATCGACGGCGGACAGGACCTGAACAAGTTGGTCGGCCGCCGGGGTGAAGTTCTTGATGCCCTACAGGAGTTGACTCGACTGGCGGTGCACCAGAAGACGGGTGAGCGGAGCAGGTTGATGCTCGACATCGCTAACTGGCGTCGTCGTCGCCGTGAGGAGTTGACGGCGCTGGGGGACAAGGTTGCGCGGCGCGTGCTCGCCTCCGGCGATCGGGAGGAACTGGCGCCGATGACACCGTTCGAGCGCAAGATCGTTCACGATGCGGTCGCGGCGGTCGATGGCGTGCACAGTGAGAGTGAAGGCGTCGAGCCCGCCCGCCGGGTCGTGGTTCTCAAGGACTAGTCCTCTCCGAATGACAGGCATGTAGTTCTCCGTGGCGAAAGGACTGTTTCACGTGAAACATGCTCCGGCGCCACCCCCGCCTCAAGCTGTAGAGATGTTGTTTGGCGACAAGGCGGGTATCGCACAGCGCTACGCCGACCTACTGGCCGGGCCGGGCGTTGAGCGGGGTCTCATCGGACCCCGCGAAGTAGATCGGATCTGGGAACGCCACATTCTCAATAGCGCTGTCACCGTTGAACTGTTTGCCGAAGGTGAGTCGGTAGTAGACGTCGGGAGCGGTGCCGGCCTACCGGGTATCCCCATCGCGATAGCGCGCCCTGATCTGAAGGTTCTCCTGGTGGAACCGATGTTGCGCCGGACCGAGTTTTTACAGATGGTTGCGCAAGAAATCGGGCTGCACGTGGACGTAATCAGGGGCCGGGCAGAGGACGTCGTGGTGCGCGAGCAGGTCGGTGTGGCAGACGCCGCCGTGTCCAGGGCGGTCGCTAGTCTTGAGAAACTGGCGCGCTGGAGTCTCCCTCTGCTCCGGCCCGGGGGACGGATGCTCGCTCTGAAGGGGGACCGCGCGGAGGCGGAACTCGAAGAGAGCCGCCGGAAACTGCTGAGCCTTGGGGCACAGGGCCTGCGGGTGGTGAGATGTGGAGCGGGTTACGTCGATCCGTTGACGACGGTCGTGGTCGCTGAACGTAGCGCACCACACGGGGGTGCGCGCCGGCGCAGGACAATAGACCACAGTAAGTGATCGGTGCTTTTACGTGGTGAACAGGAGAATGTAATGAGTGGACCGGACTCGGTTTCACGTGAAACATGGACGCCTGGGGGAGATGCGGACACCCCCATTGGTGCTGCCGCCGAGCGAGCCATGAAGGTTCTCCACACCGCCGCAGGGCAGTTACCCCGTCCACCCGCACGTCGCGTCATCACCGTCGCCAACCAGAAGGGTGGGGTGGGCAAGACGACCACTGCGGTCAATATGGCGGCGGCACTGGCCGTCCAGGGAATCAAGACTCTGGTGATCGACCTCGACCCGCAGGGCAACGCCAGCACCGCGTTAGGTATCTCCGAACGACAATCCGGAACCCCGTCCTCCTATGAGGTTCTCCTCGGCGAGATCCGGTTGCAGGACGCGATCCGTCAGAGCCCACATAGTGAGCGCTTGTTCTGCTTGCCTGCCACCATCGATCTAGCGGGCGCGGAGATCGAACTCGTCAGCATGGTCGCCCGTGAGAACCGCCTGCGCAATGCTCTGGCCGACCTGACCAACACCGATTTCGATTACGTCTTCATCGACTGCCCGCCGTCGCTGGGGCTGCTGACCATCAACGCACTCGTGGCCGCACCGGAAGTGCTGATCCCGATCCAATGCGAGTATTACGCACTGGAGGGTGTTTCCCAGTTGATGAGGAACATCGAGATGGTGAAAGCTCACCTCAATCCGGCTCTCATGGTCAGCACGGTCATCCTCACCATGTATGACGGCCGGACAAAGCTGGCCGATCAGGTCGCCGGCGAAGTGCGCGGCTATTTCGGTGACCGGGTCCTGCGCACTGTGATTCCGCGCAGCGTTAAAGTGTCCGAGGCGCCGGGCTACAGCATGACGATCATCGACTATGACCCCGGTTCACGTGGTGCCATGAGTTATCTCGACGCCAGCCGCGAGTTGGCCCATCGAGCCAGTCCAGGGGAGGAACAACGATGAACCAGCGACGTAAGGGTGGACTCGGGCGCGGATTGGCGTCCCTGATCCCCACCGGACCCGCCGAGCCGCGACTGGGTAACGCTGCCGCTGACGTAGTGATCGGCGGAGTGGTGGGCGGGGCGATGGGTGGCACGATCGCCGAGGTGGTCGATACGACGCCGCAGAACCTGACCATAGAGGAGGTCGGAGCGGTCTACCGCGAGATCGACCCATCGTCCATCGAGCCCAACCCGCGGCAACCCCGCCAGGTTTTCGACGAGGACGCCCTCGCTGAACTTGTGCACTCCATCCGCGAGTTCGGTCTGATGCAGCCCGTCGTGGTCCGCGAACTCCCCGCGGCTGAGGCGACGGACCCCGCGGCTGAGGCGACGGACGGGGCCTCGCGGCGCTACCAACTGGTGATGGGGGAGCGCCGTTGGCGGGCCGTGCAGCAGGCCGGTCTGGCGACAATCCCGGCGATCGTGCGGGAGACGTCAGACGACAACCTGCTTCGCGACGCATTGCTGGAGAACATTCACCGAGCCCAACTGAACCCGCTGGAAGAGGCGGCCGCGTACCAGCAGTTGCTCGATGAGTTCTCCGTGACCCATGAGGAACTTGCCGCCCGGATCGGTCGGTCACGCCCGGTGATCTCCAACATGATCCGGCTGCTGAGATTGCCGATTCCCGTGCAACGGCGGGTGGCCGCCGGAGTGCTGTCCGCCGGACATGCCCGTGCGCTGCTCGCCTTGGAGGCCGGCGCTGAAGCACAGGAGGAACTGGCGGCTCGGATCGTGGCGGAGGGACTTTCTGTCCGGGCAACCGAAGAGGCGGTAACCCTGGCGAACCGTAACGGCGAACGTCCACCTACTCCGCCACGACGCAAGCCGATCCAGATGCCCGGACTCCAAGAGGTCGCCGAACGTCTTTCCGGCACTTACGACACCCGGGTGATGGTGAGTCTGGGCAAGCGGAAGGGCAAGATCATTGTCGAATTCGGGTCGGTCGAAGATCTCCAGCGAATTGTGGCGCTGATGGATCCATCGGTCGCCGGCTAGCACCAACAACCTATACCGGCCAATTACGTCACTGTGACACCGACCGCGGAAGTTGACCGCCACCGGACCAATGTCCGGACGGAAGCCGCAGTGCGGCAACACGTTTCGATATCTCGAGTCCCGGGTCGACGGGCCGGGACGGCTCCTTCCGGGGTCTGCCGTTCGAGGAGGGGCCGAGGCGAGATCCGCCTATCCTGTAGGGGCCCCGTGAATAGCCGGAGAGACTAGTGTCCTTTCGCATCCGTCCGCTGCGTCTCGAATCTTTCGAGCAACTGCCCAGGCATGCTCGTAGTTGCGTGTTCTGGGAGGTCGACCCGGAGGCCGTGAGCACCGAGTACCTTCCCGATCCGGAGTTTGAGAAGGAAGCCTGGCTCTCGATGGTCATGTTGGAGTGGGGGTCCTGCGGACAGTTGGCCACCGCTGCACGTCCCGACCAAGCTGGGGAAGCTGAGGTCTGTCTGGGATACGTTCTCTACGCTCCGCCTCGGCTGGTTCCGCGGGCACAGCGAATGCCCACCGGTCCGGTGAGTGCCGACGCGGTGCTGTTGACGTCGATGGGGGTTGAACCTGGCCAACCCGACGGGATGCCCACGATGTTGATCGGCCAGGTGGTCAACGAACTTGTCCGCCGCGGAGTGCGGGCGTTGGAGGCATTCGGACGTACGGCAGAGGCCGTTGAGATCGGAACGGCGGACTTTGTCGGCGTCGACTCGGACCCGAATATCCAGACCGCGATCACCGCGCTGGGGGACTGTGCGTTTGATCGGTGCGTCATTGACGCGGGCTTTCTGCTCGACGCCGGTTTCACCGTGGTGGCGCCGCACCGCTACTTTCCGCGGCTGCGCCTGGAACTCGACAAGGGACTCGGTTGGAAGGCGGAGGTTGAGGCGGCACTGGAGCGACTCCTGGAAGGAGCCCGGCTCGAGCAGGTCGTCTAGACGGCTGGCCGGCCGTGCTCGACCGTCTGCTCATGGGCGAGCAGTTCGGCGAAGGTGAAGGTTCCGGTGGGGCGATCGTTCTTGCCCAGCAGATAGAGCCGTTTGACTGCGGCGAGGATGCCCTCCGCAATGGCATCTCGGCACTCGCGGGTCGACAACATGTGGCTGTCCCGGGCATTGGTGATGTAGCCGACATCCACCTGAACACTCGGCATCCTGGTGAGCCGCAGCAGATCCCAGGTTCGACCATGCGCGCGGCAATCCAGCAGGCCGGTGCGGGCCGGGACCTCGCGCTGGATGAAGTCGGCGAGGTTGCGGCCGATGGTGGACACCGATCCATGCGAACTGCCGAAGTAGAACGAGGCTACGCCGTTGGCGGCAGGGCTGGGGTGACGCTCGAAGCGCAGGCTGATCATGAGGTCGGCGCCGACGACATTCGCCGTTGCCGCGCGCTCGGCGTCGGTGGGGCAGCGGTTGATCGGACGAGACAGGAAGGTATCCATTCCGATCGCCGTCATCCGACCCTCAAGTCGGCTGGCCAGATCCCACAGGATGTCAGCCTCACTGATCGGGCCGTCCGGGCCGGACACAATCAGCCCGTGGTCGGATCCGCCGCGGCCCGGATCGATGATGATGCGCTTGCCCGACAAGCGGGGCCCGGACCGGCGGACCAACTCCTCTTCGCGGATGGCGTGCAACGACCCACCGGTGACTCGCGAACCGAGAAAGTACAAGGAGCGCAACGTTTCCGGGCCGCAGATACCGTCCGGTGCCAGGCCGTACTCACGCTGGTAAGACATCAGGGCGTTGTGGGTCTGCAACCCGAAGTAGCCGTCCACCAGTGCGGTGTAGAAGCCGAGGTCCTGAAGACGTGACTGCAGCGTCGCGATGTCGTCGCCGTACATCGGGGCGCCGAACTGGTGCGCCAATGTACGCGCCCCCAACCGGTAGGACGCCTCCTTCAGCGCACGGTACGTGGCCTCGCCGACGATGCCGTCGACCAACAGGCCGCGTCGTTGCTGGAACGCACGCACCGCGTGGTCAAGGTCGTCGTCGAAAACGTCCAAGGCCACGTGCTGCCCGGTGGTCAGGTGTTCGTCGGGGTTCTCCAAGAACCCCAGAGTGGCGAGGCTGGCGCGAATCTCCACCACCGGACCGCCTCGGTGACCGCGGCGCAAGGCCTCGCCAGGGCTGCCGCCCTGCCAGGATCCGGCACCGTGGCTGGGACTCGACATGGTAGGGATTGTCGCAGACGAAACGCCGTTTACGCCAAACACCGCGGCGCGATGGGCGCGGCTACAGCTCGTCGGCGATCTCGCGCAGCAAAGCCGCCTTACCCTTGGCGCCGACGATTCGTTTCACCGGCTGGCCGTTCTTGAACAGGATGAGCGTCGGTATGGAGACGACGTGGTAGTCCCGCGCGGCCGCGGGATTCGTGTCGACATCGACCTTTGCCACGACCAACGTGCCGGCCTTGTCGGCAGCGATCTCGTCGAGCACCGGCGCCACCATCCGGCACGGTCCGCACCAGGTCGCCCAGAAATCGACCAGCACCGGTGTGCTGCTGGCGAGCACCTTCTCGGCAAAGGTGTCGTCAGTCACGACGACCGTCGCGGCGCTCACTGCCGCACCCCGGCCAGTGCCGCAGCGGTATCAGCGTCATGCGGGTGAGCCAACCAGCGTTCTGCGTCGATGGCGGCGGCGCAGCCACTGCCTGCGGCAGTGATGGCCTGGCGGTAGGTACGGTCGACCAGGTCTCCGGCCGCGAACACGCCGGCTATCGAGGTGGCGGTGCCATGGCCGTCGACCAGGACGTAGCCGTCGGCATCCATGTCGACCTGGTCACGCACCAGTTGCGAACGGGGATCGTGGCCGATTGCGACGAACACACCGGTAACCGGGAGAGTCGACTCGGCGCCGGAGACGGCATCGCGCACCCGCAGACCGGTCACTGTCGTCTCGCCCTCAACGGCGACGACGGCGGTGTTGGTGCGGAACGTGATCTTCTCGTCGGCGCGAGCCCGTTCGAGCATGATCTTCGACGCGCGGAACTCGTCACGTCGATGTACGAGGGTGACGCTTCGCGCGAAGCGCGTCAGGAACGTGGCCTCCTCCATGGCCGAGTCGCCACCACCGATCACCGCGATGTCCTGGCCTTTGAAGAAGAAGCCGTCGCAGGTTGCGCAGGAACTCACGCCGCGGCCGAGTAGTTCCTGCTCGCCGGGAACACCGAGGTAGCGTGCCGCCGCACCCATGGCCAGGATCACCGACCTCGCACGGTGGGTGTCTCCACCGGCCGTCACCACCTCCTTGACCGGCCCGTCCAGGGACACGGATTCGACGTCCTCCATCTGAAGGTCGGCGCCGAACCGAAGTGCCTGTTCGCGCATCTCCTCCATCAGGTCGGGACCATTGATCCCGGCCCGGAAGCCCGGGAAGTTCTCCACCTCGGTGGTGGTCATCAGCGCGCCGCCGAAGGATGTGCCTTCAAAGACCAAGGGGGCCAACTGGGCGCGCGCGGTGTAGATCGCTGCCGTGTAGCCCGCCGGCCCGGAGCCGATGATGATGACGTCGTGAATCGGTGGGGAGGTCATACCAACCTTTCTGAGGGGCCCTGCGAGGGACTCAACCCGTGAAACAACAGCGTAGGCGGGCCTGTTCCCGCGCAGGGTCAGGGGCGCGGCAGAACCTGCTCGGCGATCAATCCGGGCCGCCCTGCCCCGCAGTCCGGCCACACCGCGAGGGCCCGCAGTTCGTCGGCCCGGTCCCCGGACAGCACGAGGACGATGGCAGGGCGATCGTCGACCGGGATCGTGCGCGCGCCGAGAACCGCTGCGGACGGGTAGCCCAGCCCGGCCAGGCAGGCTGCCCGCCGACCGGGATCGGCCAGCGGCCCGGCGTCCCAGGGCCGAGTGGTGAGGGCCGCCAACTCCTCCGGCGGCAATGGCACCGTCGGTGTGACGGTGATGCTGCGCGCGCTGCTCGGAGCGCTTGCCGTTCGGTCCGCGGTACCCAGTAGCGCCGCCGCCGCGGCACTTCCGACCACAACGACCACCGCTGCCAGGACAAGCGGCCAGGACCGGCCGGATCCGGGCCGGACGGCATGGGCAGCCGGTACTGCGGGTACACCGGTGACGGTGTGGCCCGGCCGTTCGTCCATTCGACCAGTGTCGTTCAGTCCGGCCCAAGTGGGCGCAGCAACACCCCTAGGCTGCTTCGGGCGCGGGCGCATCGGCTCTTCACCGTCCCCTCGGCGACACCGAGGAGTCGGGCGGTGTCGGCGACGGTGTACCCGTGCATATCGACGGCCAGCACTGCCGCACGCTGCCCGGCAGGCAGCAGCATCAGCGCCTGACGCACCACCAGCGCGGTCTCCACCCGGGTGTGCTGGTCGCTCATCGGATGACTCTCGTCCAAGGGGTCGGCCGCCGGCCGAACCGTGTTGCGACGCAGTCGATCCGCGCAGGCGTTGACGACGATACGGTGCAGCCAGCTACCGACCGCCGAGTCGTGCCGGAAGTTACCTGCCGTCCGCAGCGCACCGAGCATCGCCTCCTGAACGGCGTCCTCGGCATCCTCGTTGGTACCGCTTCGAGCCCGGGCCAATCGATACAGTCGCGGCCAGTGCCGGGCGAACAATGCCCCGAAGGCCTGCCGGTCCCCGGCGACGTGGGCGGTGAGCAGGGCGGCGTCGCTGCGGGGGTCGGCGTCCGGATGGGGCACGATCCGGACGGTAGCCAGCATCCCGTCGGCCGGCACTTCACCTGCGCAGGCGGCCGTTCAGGAGGTCAGGAGGCGGCGCTGACGGTGATCTCGGAGACCTCGGTCCGGTTCTTGCCACCGGTCTGCCCCATGGTCGAGATCCAGACCAGCAGGTATGACGTGGGTTCAGCGGCCGGCACCGAGATCGTGTTCGAGCCCTGCTTGAGGGTCGTGGGACCGGTCAGCAGCGTGGTGTCCGCCAACGACGAGGGACTGGCGCTGTCCGCCGAGCGGATCTGAACCTGGGTTCCGGTGCTCGACACCGACACGGTCACCGCGCCGACCTCGGTGGGCTGCGGGAGTTGGAGCATCAGTCCCACACCGCTTTTGAAGTTCGGAAACGGCACTGAATCGGTGTAGGTGTCGGTGGGCCACGCAGTCGATGGGTCACCGTCGATCGCCAGCCCCGCTAGGTCCGGCGCGTCAGCTCCGCCATCGGGTGAGAAGACCGTTACCGCAACGGGTTTCACCGCTGAACCCGGTGCTGCGCTGCTGGTGGACGTCGTGGTGTTCAGACCCAGCCGGTCACCCTTGAGCCCACCATCGGTGTCGCCGAAGATCCGGCTGAGGACCGAGGCCAGCACCACCAGCGCGGCCACCAGAACCGCTGCGCCGAGGCCGACCCCGATGAGGACGTTGCGGCGGCGCCGGGTCCGCTGTTCGCCCTCGTCCAGGGGCTCCCTGGCGGGTCGTCGGAGCGCGTCATCCGGGAGTACCGGGGCGACCGGCTCCACCAGGTCGGTGCGTTCCGCCGCTGCGGTGGCTTGGTGTAACAGGTTCAGCAACGTCGGTGCGCTGCTGATCCCGCCGCGGGACTGCACCGCGCGCGCTGCCGCCGCGGAGATCTGGAATGGGATGTCCCCGTCCAGCTTCGCCGGCTCGACGGGCTCGCCGTTCGCGCCGGTCTCGGCGGGAACCAGTCCGCTGGGATAGCCCGCTTCCGGAAGCGGCCATCGGTCGACGAGCAGGGCGTACAACGCTGCCCCGATTCCGCGGATGTCGCCGGTCGGAGTGGCGTCGGGCAGGGTCCCGGGAAAGGCCAGCGCGACATCGCCGTCGATGCTCACCCGGATGCGGCTGGGGTGATCGATCGACAGGACGACCCCGGCGTGATGCGCCTCCTCGGCGGCCGCGGCCAGGGATTGGATGGCCCGGGCCGCGCCGATGGCCGACGGCGCGGTCTCGGCGACCTCCTTGACCGATCCGCCGCGAATCCACTCGGCCACGACCAAACCACCGGTGTTGGTCGTGGTGACGTCGAGCACGCGCGCCAGACCCGGTCGATCGATCCGGCTCAGCGCCAGGGTTCGTTGCAGAATCGTCTGGACCTCGTCCTCCGTCATCCGGTGGTCGGGATCGACGAACGTCAGGGCCACCTGACGATCCAGCGCGGTATCCAGCGCCTGCCAGAACTGGAGTCCGGGTGGTCCGCCGTGGAACACCAGCAGCCGATAACGGCCGCCGGAAATGCTGGCGCCGGGCACCAACGGGGTATCGGCGGGGGTGGCTGCGTAGCGCCGGGCCGACTCGGAGTCGTACCGGGCTGTGGTCGGGGGCTCGGCGAAGTCGGCAGACCCGGCTGGGACGTCGGGATGGAAGTCATCGGCGGCCGAACGCGGGCGGGGCGCAGGGTCGGCCGACCGCGGGCCGCGGGGCGCCGGGTCATCGCCCGAGGGCGTTCCGGACGGTTCGTCGCTCAGCTCCGGTCCCTTCCCGTGGAACGAAATGCCGCGTTCAGAGTACGTGACCGGGGTTGCCCGATCGGGGAGAAGAGAATCGGATTCGGTTGCGTCGGTCGCGTTCGGACCGGGCTCGGTGATCCTGGCCATCCGACGGGCCACCGCGGTCACCGCGGCCCGGACGTCGGGCACCCGGGCCGCCAGGCTCAGACCGATGATGATCGGGGCCATCACGATGCCGAGGATCAGCAGCCGCACCATCGAACCGGCTCCACCGCTGCGGGTGGTGAGCGCTTCGAGGTGCAGCATCCGGTCGACACCCGCCGCCACCAGCGCGGCCAGCACCGACGCCGCCGTGGTGCCGGCGACGGTGCGCAGCACCTCGGGGGAGAGCAGCCGTCCACCGGGCGGACGCAAAGATCGGCGCAGCAGAACGTGGCCGAGCAGTGCGCCGGCCACGAACCCGAGGCCGTTGGCGGCGCCCAGGTAGGCGGCCACCAACTCGAGATTGTCCGTGAGGTGCGGAGCCGCCAGCGACGCCGCGATCTTGACGGTCGTGATGGCCACGATGATGACGATGGGGGTCCACGGCTGTTCGCGGGCGTAGAAGACCCGGAGCTGCAGCAGCACCAGGGCGTACGGGATCAGGGTGAAGGACGACATCGCGATCGCGATACCGAGGTAGTTGGCGTCGACTTCGCCGAAATTGCCGTAGGCGAACAGTGCGCTGCCGATCGGCGGCCCGGCGACGGTCATGAACGCCACGATCGGGATGAGCGTGACCATGGTGAGCCGGGTCGCGAGTGACAGGTCGGCTCGTACCGCGGGCGTGTCGTCGGCGGCGGCGTTGCGACTGAGCCGGGGCATCACCACGGTCAGGATGGTGACCCCGATCATGCCGAAAGGCAGCTGCAGCACCAGCCAGGCGTAGTAGTAGATCGCGGGCCCGGACGCTGCCGCGGTGCTGGCGATCTGATTGCCGACGACCAGGCCGACCTGGCTGATCAGCACGTAGAGCACCATCGCCGCGGCCATCATGCCGAAGCGCCGGAGCCGGTCGTCGATTCCCCACAGTGGTCGCAGCGAGATCCGTTCGGCGCGTATCGCCAACAGCAGGACTGCCGCCTGGGCGATGACGCCCAGTGTCGTACCGATCCCCAGAACCAGCAGCTTGGCGTTGCCCATCTGGACCGGATCGACGGAAAGCTCGCCGGGGACAAGCAGATACAGCACCAACGTGCCGATCGCGACGATGTTATTGAGCACCGGTGCCCAGGCGGGCGGGCCGAAGATGTTGCGGTTGTTCAGGATTGCCATGAACACCGACGTGAGGCCGTAGAAGATCACCTGCGGCAGAAGCAGATAGGCGAACGCGGTAGTCAACGCTGAATTGACCTTCGGATCGTCGCCCAGCATCATCCGCACCAGCAGTGGTGCGGCGACGACTGAGGCGACGGTGGCGATCAGCAGCAGGGTGGTCGCCAGTGTGACCAGGCGGCGCACGAAGGCCGCACCGCCGTCGGGGTCGTCGCGTTCGGCCCGGGCCAGCACCGGTACGAAGATGGCGGTGAAGGTGGCCTCCAGAACCAGCGCCGCGATCAGGTTCGGCAGTTGGTTGGCCACCGAGAACGCACTGGACAGTGCCGCTCCCAGGATCGCCGCGAGCAGCACGATCCGAATGAATCCGGTCAGCCGGCTCACCAACGTCGCCAGCGCCATACCCCAGGAGCGGGACACCACCGCCGCGTCGGACAGTTCCGGGCGGGCCGGCCGCCGTGCGGGGCCGGTCACCGGTCGGCCAGATCGTCGTAACGGTGCCGGTCATCAGGCCGGTCGAGGTCGGCGCGGTCGGGCTGCCCGCGGAATCGGTGATACAGCCGTCGGCCCACGAGCAGGACCAGCACCGCACCGCCGGTCAGGGTGATCGCGAACAGCACCTTGCCGTAGGCATTGGAATGCACCGATAGTCGTACCGGATCACCCAATTGCAATCCGTCGGGGGTGCGCAGCGTCACGTCGACGGCCACCCGCTGAGTGATGTGGACCTCCACCGGAACCCGCAGGGGCAAGTAGCCGGGCGGGAGCTCCTGCTCGCCGATGTCGGTGACCGCCATCCCCGGTGGTGCGTCGACGTGGAGGCGGACCCGGATCGGGACGGCCAACTCGTTGCGCAGCGCGAGAGGCAGCGCGCTGCGTTCGGTGGCCAGCGTGTAGGAGTCACCGGGGTTCACGATCGTCACCGCCTTGAACAGGTCACCGATTGTCTTGCCGACGACGGCCAGCCGCTGCCGAGCCACGTCGTTGCGCGTCTGGGCCGGCTCGGTCTGGCTCAGCGCGCGCAGCATGTCCTCGCGCAGTGGAGCGGTGTACTGGGGCCCGGTCAAACCCGTCCGGGTGTCGGTGGTCAACGCAGCGTCCAGGCCCTGCAGTCGGCTGATCTCCCCGGCGATGGTGCCGATCACCTCGTCGTCGAACCGACCCCGATCCTCGGCCGGTGCCTCGGCCGGTTCGGTTGCGGGTGGGACCGCTGCCGTCGCGGCGATCACCGCAGCCAGCGGGCGGGGGGTGGCCAGGCCCGCACGCAGCGAGTTGGACAACGTGGTCAGAATCAGCCGCGCATCGTCGGGTTGCGGGCTCCATTTCGCCGGCGGCACCAGTATCTGGGAGCGCGGACGCGCATCGGGGGTGAGGAGTTGCCAGAGAACGGCCGCGACAGCGTCCTGGCGTCGGGCGACCGGCGAGTCCCGGGTCAGCGGCATTTCGGTCTCCGGGTCCAGGTAGCCCGGGACGGCGGGGTCGGTGCCCACCGCCGCGAGCGCGGCGCCCACCGCAGCCTCGAAGGGCGCCAGTGCCACTCGTGCCGAAAGCCGGCGGGGCTCAGGGTCGCTGCTCGCGGACACCACCACGGTGCCGTCCTGACCCTCCAGCAGCGCGAGTCCGGTGTCGGTGAGCGGCCCGTCGCCGAGAACCGTCACCCCGCGGGTCGATGTGACGCCGAGAATCTGGTCGACGATATCCGCTCCGGACCGGGTGGCCGCCACGCTCAACACCGGGCTGCCGACCCGGTGCAGGGCGCCTAGATCGGCCTGTGCGTAGGGCGTCGCCGTGACGCACAGCCGCCGGGCCACAGCGCGCAACCGATCCAGCCATGCCACTGCGGCGGCCCGGCCGGTTCCGGGATGGCTGGCGGTGCCGAGGCCGTCCGGGGCGTCGGCAACCACGTAGCCCGCGGTCATCGCGTTGACGGTGACCAGCAGATCCGGGTCGACGGCCAGACATAGTGCCCGGTCGATGCCGGCGCCGGGGTCGACCGCACCGGGGCTGGTGGCGAACTCGGCCGCGGCGAGCAGGGTTTCCAGCCGCCCGCCCGGTGCGAGCGATACCGCGAGGTCGTCGTTCATCAGCCGGACCGGAGTCGTGCCGCCCGGCACGCCGGGGGCCAGTCGTGGTTTGTCGGCAAGCGGCCAGAGCATGGTCACTCCGACCGGCTTGGCGGTGTCGGGCGCGACGACGTCGGCCAACGGGTTGCCGGAACCGGTGTCGGCGGGCACACCGGTCACCGGGAGCAAAAAGCGGCGTTGATCCAGCCGGGCGGGCGAGCCGTAGTCCGGGGTGCCGTTGACGTTGATCAGCAGGGGATACACCCCGGGCGTCTCGATGTTGAGCGACGACGGCTGCCCGGGACGGATCGGGACTGCGAACCGTAGCTCGGCTGCCTGGCCGCGGCCCAATTCTGCTGCCACATCGGTGAATTCGGTGGCTGCCTCGAATCCGGCGCCATCGGTGCCAAGGCTGGTGCGCAGCCCGGCGGGGGTTGCCACCGCGGGAGCGTGCTCGAGGCGGGCCAGCACGTCGCGGACCGGGCGGTCACCGATGTTGATCACCGTCGCGGTGATGGTGACGCTGGGCTCGCTTGAGGTGGTCACCACGTCCGGGCTGACACTGTCGAGGCGGATCTGCAGGAACTCCGGGCTATCCGGCTGGCCGGCGGCCGGCGGAGTGGCCGGGGTGAGGGTCAGCGCCGCGGGCAGGAACACGCCAAGCCCGATCAGAGCGAGGACGATCCGGCGGAGGACTCGGCGCTGGCTTGGCGGTGCACTCACGACCCCGGACCGCCGCCGTTCGCTCGGCGCCGAGGCGGCCCGGCCGCCGCGTCGGGCGAGGGACGGTTCCGGGTGTGCGAATGTGTCTGCGGCCGCACTCGAGGTGAGCTCGGCGGCAACGGCGGCAGCGCGGCCGGGCCGTCGCTCTGCAGTAGTTCGATCAGCTCGTGGGCCACTCGGGCCAGTCGACGTTCGTCCGCGTAGGACAGCCGGTGGGGGAGTTCGGCGACGGGCACCCAAGCGACCTCCGTGACTTCGACGTCCTCGTCGCACAGTTCCCCGCCGCGGAACTGCAGTAGGTAATGGTGGACCGTCTTGTGCACCCGGCGTCCGTCGGTGACGAACCAGTAGTCGATGCGGCCCAGTGCCGCCAGCACATCGCCGTGGATCCCGGTCTCCTCGGCGACCTCGCGCATCGCGGTCTGCTCGGCGGTCTCGCCCTGTTCGATATGACCCTTGGGCAGCGACCACAGCATCCGGCCACGGCGGTCCAGCCGCCCGATCAGTGCGGCCAGTTGCTCCTCGCGCGGCCGGTCGATCCCGTCGACCACCAGACCGCCGGCGGAGGTTTCGTGGACGGTCCGCAGCCGGGGCCCGGGCCGCCGGGTGGGACGTCGCCGGCCTGACGCACCCGTTCCGGTGGCGGTCGTCTCACTGTCGGGGTTACTCGGACCCGGTTCTTTCGCCGGAACCGACGGGGGTGACAAATCCTCGGCGGCGGTGGCCGGAGTGGGAGCGGCGGTGGACGGCGGTGGCGGCCCGGCCGCGCGGCGGCTTCGGCGCCCCCCTCGGCGCCGCCGCGGCTTGGCCCGTTCGCCTTCCGACATTCAACAGATAGTAATTGGCAGCCTCCAATTGGCAGGGACCGGCGCTTCGCCGCCACTCGCCGCCGGGCCGGGGGCGGTGAGCATTAGGCTCCCCGAACGTGCCCGAAGCCATCCCGGATGACGACCTGCATGTTCGGGCGGCGGTCGCCCTGCACCGACAGGCCCCGCTGCTGCGGGAGATCGGGGTCCTGTTCGCCGACGCCGGGCATCAGCTGTACCTCGTCGGCGGCAGTGTGCGCGACGCCGTGCTGGGCAGGCTGACCGCGGATCTGGACTTCACCACCGACGCCCGTCCGCAGGATGTCCAGCGGATCACCCGCGGATGGGCCGACGCGCTGTGGGACACCGGTATCGAGTACGGCACCGTGGGTATCGGCAAGGCCGGTCAGCGGCTTGAGATCACGACCTTCCGGGCGGACAGTTACGACCAGGTGTCCCGCAACCCGCGGGTCCGCTTCGGCGACACCCTCGAGGACGATCTCGTCCGCCGCGACTTCACCGTGAACGCCATGGCGGTGCGCATCACCGCCGAAGGTCCCGGGGAGTTCCTCGACCCGCTCGGCGGGCTCCACGCGGTCCGCCGCCGGATTCTGGACACCCCGGCGGCACCGGAGATCTCCTTCGGGGACGACCCGCTGCGGATGCTGCGCGCTGCGCGATTCGCCTCCCAGTTGGAGTTCGCGGTCGCCGACCGGGTGCACGCGGCGATCGTGGAGATGGCTCCGCAACTGGGCCGCATCACCGTTGAACGGGTGGCTGCCGAATTGGACAAGATGCTGCTGGGCGCCGACCCGGTGGCCGGGATCGAGCTCATGGTGCAGACCGGTATGGGCGCGGTGGTGCTGCCGGAGGTCGGCGGTATGCAGATGGCCATCGACGAGCATCACCAGCACAAGGACGTCTACCAGCACTCACTGACGGTGCTGCGGCAGGCGATCGCGCTGGAGTCGGTGCCGGACGAGACTGGGCCGGATCTGGTGTTGCGCTGGGCCGCGCTGCTGCACGACATCGGCAAGCCGGCCACCCGCCGCCACGAATCCGACGGCGGTGTGAGCTTCCACCACCACGAGGTGGTCGGCGCCAAGATGGTGCGCAAGCGGATGCGGGCGCTGAAGTACTCCAAACAGATGGTCGACGACGTCTCTCAGCTGGTCTACCTGCATCTGCGCTTCCACGGATACGGGGACGGTAAGTGGACCGACTCCGCGGTGCGCCGGTATGTCGCGGACGCCGGCCCGTTGCTGCCGCGGCTGCACAAACTGGTGCGGGCGGACTGCACCACCCGCAATCGGCGGCGCGCCTCGGCGCTGCAGGCCAACTATGACGGGCTGGAGGCCCGGATCGCGGAGCTGGCCGCCAAGGAGGACCTGGCGCGGGTTCGGCCGGACCTCAGCGGGAACGAGATCATGCAGATCCTCGGCCTGCCGGAAGGTCCGGCGGTGGGCCGGGCCTGGAAGTACCTCAAGGAATTGCGCCTGGACCGCGGGCCGATGGGCAAGGACGAGGCGACCGCTGAACTTCTTTCCTGGTGGAACGCCGGGGGCTCCGCCGACGTCTAAGGGGTATGGACTACTGCCTGGACGCCGGTGACGGCACCGCTTCGATCTGGACCTCCGCCCCTGACGTCGACCTCGACGGTGACGGGGAACTGGATGCTGTGCGGATGGACCTCGACGGTGATGGGCTGTTCGACGACGCCCTCGGAGACTCCGACGGCAACGGTTCGGCCGACCACGCGGCACTCGGTCTGGACGCGTCCGACCGCGCGCTTTACACCGATGACGGGACCGGCACCTGGGCGTTGGCGGGTGGCTTGCCGCCGCGACCGTTGCGCTGGTTCACCCTCGACGGCGTCGAGCACGGCGGGGACGATCCGGTCGACGTCGACGGCGGGGGTGGCGATATCGAACTGTTCGACGTCGATCGGGACGGACTGGCGGATCGGGCACTGCTTACCGGCGGGGACGGTCCCGTTCGGGGTTATGTCGACACCGATGGGGATGGGCGCTGGGATGTATTGCTTCGTGATGCCGATGGTGACGGTGCCGCCGACGCCGCAACCGCGTTCTAGGCGCTCACCGCCCCGCGCTCAGGTCAAACCGGCGCGGCTGCGTCTCGCGCTGCGCGCTCACCGCCCCGCGCTCAGGTCAAACCGGCGCGGCTGCGTCTCGCGCTGCGCGCTCACCGCCCCGCGCTCACCGCCCCGCCCCGCGCGGGCCGGCGAATGCCTGGGCGATACCCAACCATTGCTCAGCATCGGCCCCGTCAGCGACGACGTCGAGGGCCGTCCGCGGTCGGCGCTGAGTCACCAGGTGGCAAAAGTCCAGCGCTGAACCGCTGACCCGCTGCGCGGCATCTTCGGGACCCCACGCCCACACCCCGCCGTCGGGCGCGCGCAATTCGACCCGGAAGGGTTCGGCGGGTGGCGTGAGCCCGTGCACGGTGAAGGCGAAATCGCGGGTTCGGACGCCCAGATGCGCGATCGACCTCAGCCGCGTCGTTCCGGGCACGTCAACGCCCAGCGCATCGGCGACGTCGAGGCCGTGCGCCCAGGTCTCCATCAGCCGCGCGGTGGCCATCGAGGCCGCGCTCATCGGCGGTCCGAACCACTGCAGCTTGCGGCCATCGGGCACCTCGCGCAACGCGGTGTGTAGCGCGTCGCGGGTTTCGCGCCACTCGGCCAGCATCTGCTGAGGTGGCGTCGATTCGACCATCGACTCCGCGGCGGCATCGACGAAGCCCAGCGGATCAGTGGCCGCCTCTGCGACGATCTGCGCGAAACCGGGTTCGTCGGTCACCGACGTCAGCGCGACCCGGTCGGTCCACCACAGATGAGCGATCTGGTGCGCGACGGTCCACCCCGGCGCCGGGGTCGGGCGCGCCCAGCCATCGTCCGGTAATCCGGCGACCAGCGCATCGAGCGCGGCGCTCTCGGCTTGCAGGTCATCCACGACGGCGTCGGCAACACTCATGTTCCGGAGCCTAATTCGCCACGCCTAATTCGCCACGCCTAATTCGCCACCGGCCGGCGGCGGCCGATTCGGGAATGCGCTGCCAGTCCGGCGATGTAGACCGCCGACCCGGCCAGCGCAAGCGCCGCGGAGTGCCCATCGGCCGGGATGACGGCTGCGGCAGCGGTGGTGGCGACGATGAACGACATCCAGAACACCGCGTCCTGCACGGCGAACACGTGCCCGCGCAGGGCGTCGTCGACGTCGATCTGCATGGCCGAGTCGGCGCACAGCTTGACCATCTGCCCGGCCAGGCCGAGAAAGAACCCGCAGGTCACCATGACCGGCACCAGCAGTGTGGTGCCGGCCAACTGGATCACCGCCGCGGCGAGCAGTGCGGTGTTGGAGGTGGCGTAGCGACCCCAGCGCCGGATGGCCGCCGGAGCGAGCAGGTTGGCCAGGAACGAGCCACTGCCGGTGGCAGCCACGAACACCACGGCGGTACCGAGACCGGCAAAACCCGCCGCGCCGGTCTGCCGAACGATCACCAGCACCAGCAGCGTATTGATGCCGAACACCATTCGGTGTGCACTGAGCCCGGCCAGCGTCGCCGCCACCGGCGGTGTGCTGCGCACCGCCCGTAGACCGCAGACCCAACCGCTCGCCACCGCATACAGGGCGGAACCCTCCTCCAGCGTCCGGTCCGGACCCAGCGCGTGCGGGGCGAAGCGCAGCGACAGCAGCAGCGCGAGCATCAGGGGCAGGACCACGAGCCCGATGACCGATGCCGCACCTCCGTCCCCGGAGCCGAAGATCCAGCGCGGAAACAGCATGAAGTTGGCGCCGAGGAAGGTTGCGGTGGCGCCGACGGCCACGGCGACGGAGTTCATCGTCACCACCTGTTCGCGCGGCACCACATGCGGCAGGGCCGCGGACAGCCCTGAGGTGACGAAACGGCTGAACCCGTTGACCATCAGCGCCCCGAGCAACACGAACAGGTCCCGGGCACCGCAGGCGAGGAGTACCGCGACGCCGGCGACCAGCAGTACCCGGCCGGCGGTTGCCGCGATCAGCACCGCGCGGCGATCCCAACGGTCCAGCACCGCCCCGGCGAACGGGCCCAGCAGCGAGTAAGGCAGAAACAACACCGCGAACGCACCGGCCACCGCCCACGGTGAGGACGCCCGCTCGGGATTGAACAGCAGGCCACCGGCCAGACCGGCCTGGAACAGGCCGTCGCCGAACTGGCTGGCCGCACGCAACTCCAACAGCCGCCGGAACTCCGGCAGACGGCGCACCGACTGCCACAGTGAGCCGGAGTCGACCGCCGCTGCCACCGGCCCACCGTACAAAGGCCGGTGTCGTCGTGCTGCTGCGCACCGGCGCGACCGTGCCATGATGGTCATGTGTCCCAGTCGGAGGAACCCGAGGATTTCGTCGCTCCCGCGGCGAACCGGGTGCGGGCGGGATCCCTGCTGCTGGCCAACACCGACCTGCTGGAGCCGACCTTCCGGCGCAGCGTCATCTACATCGTGGAGCACAACGACGGCGGCACGTTGGGTGTCGTCCTCAATCGGTCCAGTGAGACCGCCGTTCACAATGTCTTGCCGCAGTGGTCGGACTTGGTGGCCAAGCCCAAGACGATGTTCATCGGCGGCCCGGTCAAGCGTGATGCGGCGTTGTGCCTGGGCATCCTGCGGATCGGCCAGGACCCCGACGGATTGCCGGGGTTGCGGCATGTGGCCGGCCGCATCGTGATGGTCGACCTCGACGCCGACCCGGACACGATCGCCGAGTCGGTTGAGGGCGTGCGGATATTCGCCGGTTATTCCGGCTGGACCATCGGGCAACTGGACGGCGAGATCGACCGCGACGACTGGATGGTGTTCTCGGCCCTGCCATCGGACGTTCTCGTGCAACCCCGAGTGGATCTGTGGTCGCGGGTGCTACGCCGCCAACCGCTGCCCTTGTCGCTGCTGGCGACGCACCCGATTGACCTCAGCCGTAACTGAGCTCAGCCGTCACTGAGCTCAGCCGTCACTGCGGTGCAGTCCGCCCTACTGGCAGGACCGGGTGCACGCACCGCAACCACCGCCGGACTCGCAGCCCCCGGCCGACTCTCGGCGGGCGGCGAAGCGGGCACCCTGCCATGATCCGGCCCCGACTGTCGCGACCGCACCGGTCACACCAAGGATCAGGCCGAGGGTCCCGACCCGGGGCGGAGCGGCCAGTGCGGCGACGGCACCGGCCGCGAGCATGATCGCGGCAGCGATCTGGGTGGGCGCGACCAGACGCAGCACCTGCCCGGTGAGGTCGACCGGGGGGCGCCGGGTGAGCGTCCACAGTCCCGTCCCGCCGACCAGCGCGGCCAGGCACAGGCACAGCACTGCGGCGATAACCATGCCGTTCAGAATACGAGCCGCGCCCGTGCCGTGACCGTCGGCCTACCCGACGGCCGGCATCGGGATGGCGGGGAGCACAGGTGCCGCGGGAGCCGCGGGCAGTGCCGGGATGGCAGGCAGAGCTGGGATGGCGGGAATGGCCGCGATGGGGGCACCCGCCTGGATCAGCGGCGCGGCGGCGGCGGATGGAGCTGCGCCGACGGCTGCCCCCGGCGTGGCGACCCGGAAGCCGTTGACGATCGCGTCCGTCGCCTCCGCGGTGGCCACCACCTGGTTGGCAGAAGTGGTGACGAAGAGCGACACCAGGTAGTGGTCGGATCCGGACTTGGCGATCACGTGACGACGCGACGTGTTCAGGGTGACGTCGTTGTCCCGGTAGGTGCCCTCGATGATCGCGGACGGAAAGCCGCCGAAGTTGGCCATGGAGGCGGCGGTCGACTGCCAGGCGAAGAGCTTCTGGCTGTCGACGTAGCCGTGCGTGATGGCGTCCTCGGGATCGAACTCGCCGACGAGCTTGTACACCACCAATTGCGCGTTGGGCGTGTAGAGCGCATCGCCGCCCAAGCGATCCGCGATGACCGTGAAGGCATCGGGGACGTTGGGGTCGGGGACCACGGTCCACCCGGTGGGCATCGGCAACGTGATGCTCAGCGCAGTGAACCCCTCGGCCTTCTGCGCCTCCAGGGCGACGCCCTTGTCCTTGAAGTACTCGACGAGGGTCCCCGATGTGGCCGGTGTCCGCGGCGCGGCGGCGGGTTCGGCCGCGCTGGTCGTGGGGGCTGCCGTCGCGGTGGCCGTCACCGTGGATGTTGCCGGGGCAGTGGCCGTCGCTTCGGTATCAGCGGCCGCTTGGGGGGTGACGGTGACCGTGACCGTGGCGGGTGCCGGCGCTGGAACCGGTACCTCCGGCTCGGCCGACGCAACGGTGCCGGCAAGTCCGAACAGGGCGGCGGACCCCGCCGCCACACCGCCAACGAGTACCCGCCAGTTACGGGTATTGATCTTCATGTCAGATGTCCTTCTCAGACGGTTGGACCGGACTGGTCCGCTAGTCAACAGGTGTGAATGTAGCCAGCGAGACGGGCCGAACCCGGGTTCGGAACCGACCTGGAACCAACCCCTGACCAGCCTGCAACGCAACCGATACCGCCCCGTTGTCGGTGCGGCGGCGGCGATACCCTGTCAGGCGTGAACGATTCGCTGAGTGCCATCGCGGAGGGCTCCGAGGCCGCTGGCGACGCACCGACGGCCGTCGAAGCGGATGTTCCGCCGCATCGCTACACCGCCGCGCTGGCCGGGCGGATCGAGCAGCAGTGGCAGGACGACTGGCAACGGTGGGGAACGTTCAACGTGCCCAACCCGGTCGGAGCGTTGGCGCCCACGGACGGCGCACCGGTGCCCGAGGACAAGATGTTCGTCCAGGACATGTTCCCGTATCCCTCCGGTGAAGGACTGCACGTCGGGCATCCGCTGGGCTACATCGCGACCGATGTCTATGCCCGGTTCTTCCGGATGACCGGACGCAATGTCTTGCACGCTTTGGGGTTCGACTCGTTCGGCCTTCCCGCTGAGCAGTACGCCGTGCAGACCGGAACCCATCCACGCACCCGTACCGAGGCCAACATCGGAAACTTCCGCCGCCAGTTGGCCCGCCTCGGACTCGGCCACGACCAGCGACGCAGCTTCTCCACCACCGACGTGGACTTCTACGCCTGGACCCAGTGGATCTTTCTGCAGATCTACAACTCCTGGTTCGACCCCGCGGCGAACAAAGCGCGGCCGATCTCTGAGCTGATCGACGAATTCGACTCCGGGGTAAGGCAACTGGATGACGGCAGGGTGTGGGCCGAGTTGTCGGCGGGGGAGCGCAGCGATGTCATCGACGGCCACCGCCTGGTCTACCGGGCAGACTCGATGGTCAACTGGTGCCCCGGGCTGGGGACCGTCCTGGCCAATGAGGAAGTCACCGCCGACGGTCGAAGCGAACGCGGCAACTTCCCGGTCTTCCGGAAGCGGTTGCGGCAGTGGATGATGCGGATCACCGCCTACTCCGACCGGCTCCTCGAGGATCTCGACGTGCTGGACTGGCCGGAGAAGGTCAAGGCCATGCAGCGCAACTGGATCGGCCGTTCCACCGGCGCTGCGGTTTCGTTCGCCTCTAATGGTGCTGACATCGAGGTGTTCACCACTCGGCCGGACACCCTCTTCGGGGCCACCTACCTGGTGCTCGCACCGGAGCACGAATCCGTCGACCAGTTGACCTCCGATCACTGGCCGGACGATGTCGACCCGCGCTGGACCGGTGACGCGCCCACTCCGACTGAGGCGGTGGCCGCCTACCGCCGGGCGATCGCTGCCAAATCAGACCTCGAACGGCAGGAGAACAAGACCAAAACAGGGGTCTTCCTCGGCAGCTACGCCACCAATCCGGCAGGGGGTCAGTCGATCCCGATTTTCATCGCGGACTACGTACTCGTCGGTTACGGAACCGGCGCGATCATGGCGGTACCGGGTCACGATCAGCGGGACTGGGAGTTCGCGACGAGTTTCGGCCTACCGATCATCGAGGTCATCTCCGGCGGAGACGTCACCGAGCAGGCTTACACCGGCGATGGCAGCCTGGTGAACTCCGACTACCTGGACGGCCTGAACGTGGCGGACGCCAAACAGGCGATCACCGCACGCCTGGAGTCCGCAGGCCGCGGTCGGGCGCGGGTCGAGTACAAGTTGCGGGATTGGTTGTTCGCCCGGCAGCGTTACTGGGGTGAGCCGTTCCCCATCGTTTACGACGCCGAAGGCCGGCCACATGCGCTGCCCGATGCCTCGTTGCCGGTAGCGCTTCCCGACATCGAGGACTATTCGCCGGTGCTGTTCGACCCGGACAGCCCGGACAGTGAACCGTCACCACCACTGAACAAGGCCACCGACTGGATGCACGTCGATCTTGATCTCGGCGACGGGTTGAAGCCCTACACCCGTGACACCAACGTGATGCCGCAGTGGGCCGGTAGTTCCTGGTACGAACTGCGCTACGCCGACCCGCACAACGACCAGCAGTTCTGCGACCCCCGCAACGAGGCGTACTGGATGGGCCCGCGGCCCGCCGAGCATGGCCCGGGGGATCCCGGCGGGGTGGACCTTTACGTCGGCGGTGTCGAACATGCGGTGCTACACCTGCTGTATTCGCGGTTCTGGCACAAGGTGCTCCACGACCTCGGCCACGTGAGTTCCCGGGAGCCCTACCGGCGCCTGGTGAACCAGGGATACATCCAGGCCCACGCCTACACCGATGCCCGCGGGACCTATGTTCCCGCCGCGGACGTCGTTGAGCGCGCTGGCCGGTTCTACCTTCCCGGCCCCGACGGCGAGGTCGAGGTGTTCCAGGAGTTCGGCAAGATCGGCAAGAGCTTGAAGAACTCCATCTCGCCCGACGAGATCTGCGACTCCTACGGCGCCGACACGCTGCGGGTCTACGAGATGTCGATGGGCCCGCTGGAGGCCTCCCGGCCGTGGGCCACCAAGGATGTGGTCGGCGCGCACCGGTTCCTGCAACGCGTCTGGCGTCTGGTTGTGGACGAAACCACAGGGCAGACAAAGGCTTCCGATGACAGCCTCGATGATGCGACGCTGCGTGCCCTGCACCGCACTGCCGCCGGTGTGCGGGACGACTACACGCATCTGCGCAACAACACCGCCGCGGCCAAGCTCATCGAGTACACCAACCATCTGACCAAGTCCGGTGTCACCGCCCGTGCCGCGCTCGAACCGTTGGTGCTGATGACCGCACCGCTGGCCCCGCACCTGGCCGAGGAACTCTGGCGGCGGCTGGGCCACGACACCTCGCTGGCGCACGGCCCGTTCCCGGAGGCCGACCCGCGCTACCTCGTCGCCGACACCGTCGAGTACCCGGTCCAGGTCAACGGCAAGGTGCGCGGACATATCACCGTCGCCGCCGACGCCGACCGGACCGCCCTGGAGCAGCAGGCACTGGCCGACGAAAAGGTGATGGCATTCCTGGCCGGGGCCGTCCCGAAGAAGGTCATCGTGGTGCCCGGCCGGTTGGTCAACATCGTGATCTAGGGCAGGACCCCGCGCGGGCGGATCACCACCTGGTGGGTGTGCCCATCCGGCGGGGTGCGCACCGCTTGGACAACCACCTGTGCGACTGTCTGCGGTGTCAGGAACTGCGCCGGGTCATAGTCCCCGCCCTCGTACTGGACCAGGCCGCGCTGCATTCCGGTGTCGACCCGGCCGGGGTGGATGCTGGTGACCCGCAACAGCGGTTCATCGGCGCGTAGTGAGTCGGCGAACGCCTTAGCGGCGAACTTGCTGGCGGAGTACGAGGCCAGACCGGGGGAGACGTTGAGACCGGCACCGGAGTTGATGAACACCACCTGACCGCGCGCCGCCCGCAGGGCCGGTAGGAGTGCCAGGGTGAGGGCCACCGCCCCGGTGACGTTGACCTCGAAGGTGTCCCGCCACTGCGCGGCGGTCGATTCGCCCACCCGGCCGGGGTGGGCGACGCCGGCGTTGTGCACGAGGACATCGAGTTCGGTGATCGCTGCCACCACCTCGGCGACCCTTTCGGTGTCGCTGAGGTCCAACGGCACCGTGTCCGCGCTGAGTTCGGCGGCGACCTCAGCCAGGCGCGCCGACGGCCGCCCGGCCAGCAGGAGTTTGTAGTGCGGTGCCAGTGCGTGCGCGATCGCCGCGCCGATTCCCGTGCTGGCGCCGGTGATCAGGGCTAAGGGCATCTGAGTGACCCTACCGACCTGCGGCCCGGGCCTCGGCACCGCAGAATGAACGCGTGGCATTCGACGCCGGCTTCTCGCCGACCCAGTTGGCGGCCCGCGCGGCGTATCTGTTGCGGGGTAACGACCTCGGGGCCATGACGGCCGCCGCCCCACGGCTGTACCCGCACATGTGGAGTTGGGATGCCGCATTCGTGGCCGTCGGCCTCGCATCATTGAGCGTCGAACGGGCCGTCGTCGAACTCGACACCCTGCTGTCGGCGCAGTGGGCGAACGGGATGATCCCGCATATCGTCTTCGCCGGCGGTGTCGACGGCTACTTCCCCGGGCCGGACCGTTGGGCCTGTGACCGGTTGGCCGCCAACGCCCCGAGCGGCCGGCAGACATCGGGTATCACTCAGCCCCCGGTGCACGCCATCGCGGTGCAGCGCATCCTGGAGCGGTCCCGAAACCGGGGCCGGACTACGCACGGTGTGGCCGAGATGTTTCTGGACCGCCGCTGGAGCGATCTGGTTCGGTGGCATCGCTGGCTGGCCGAGGCCCGCGACCCCGGCCGACACGGTCTGATCACGCTGTACCACGGTTGGGAGTCGGGTATGGACAACTCGCCGCGCTGGGATTCGGCCTACGCCAACGTGATTGCCGGTGCGGTACCGCAGTACCAGCGGGCGGACCGGCAGATCATCACCGACCCCTCCCAGCGTCCATCGGATGGCGAGTACGACCGCTACCTCTGGCTGCTCGAGGAGATGAAGTCGGTCGGCTATGACGATGAGCGGTTGCCCGGGGTGATGAGCTTCGCCGTCGAGGACGTGTTCTTCTCGGCCATCTTCGCGGTCGCGTGCGATGTGCTGGCCGGTATCGGCGAGGACTACAAACGGCCGAAGGCCGATGTGCGGGAGTTGTATTCCTGGGCCGATCGGTTCCGCGCCGGTGTCATCGGCACCGCTGACCACAGGACCGGCGCGGCACGGGATTACGACGTTCGCAGCCGGTCCTGGATCCGCACCGAGACGGCCGCGCAGTTCGCGCCCCTGCTGTGCGGGGGGCTGTCCCACGACCAGGAACGCGCACTGCTGCGGATCCTCGAAGGGCCGCGTTTCTGCTCGCACCCGGATCTGAGATTCACCCTGATTCCGTCGACCTCGCCGGTGTCCAGAGATTTCCGGCCCCGCGAGTATTGGCGCGGCCCGGTGTGGCCGGTGTTGACCTGGCTGTTCTCCTGGGCGTTTGCCCGCCGGGGCTGGCCGGAACGGGCGGCGTTGCTGCGCCGCGAAGGCCTCCGCCAGGCCAGCGACGGCACATTCGCCGAGTACTACGAGCCGTTCACCGGGGAGCCTCTGGGCAGCATGCAGCAATCCTGGACCGCTGCGGCTGTTCTGGACTGGTTGGACTGATGCGCGGGAACGGCCGCGGACTCAACTCTCGTCGACCGTGGTCAGCCGTTCCAACGGTCTGAGTGCCCGCACCAGGTCGGCCCGTTCATCCTCGGTCAGCCGACTCAGCAGTTCGGCCAGGCGTGTCCGGCGCGCTTCGAGGGCGTCCTGGTACTGCACCAAGCCCTCCGGGGTCACCTCCACCAGCACCGCCCGCATATCGGACAGGTCGCGGGATCGCTTGACCAGACCAAGTTTCTCCAGACGGCGGATCGCGACCGTCGTGGTGGGTGTGCGCACCCGCTCCCGGGCGGCCAATTCCGTCATCCGGATCGGCCCACTGTTGATCAGCGTCAGCAGAATCGATACCTGGGCCATCGTCAGGTCCGGTCTCGTTCCGATGTCCCCTCGGCGCATGATGGTGAGCAGCCGGGCCAACACCCGTTGCAGATCAGCGGCCAGGGCGGTGACCTGTGGCTGGTCCTCGGACATGGTTTTGCAGTCTAACCGCTTTGCGGTAGCGGCCGAGTCAGGTCAAAGCACCTGGGACAGGAACCGCTGCAGTCGGTCGGTCTTCGCCGCGGTGAAGATCTGCTCGGGCGGTCCGGACTCCACCACCACACCGTGGTCCATGAAGATGACGGCATCTGCGGTGGAACGGGCAAACCCCATCTCGTGGGTGACCGCGACCATGGTCATCCCATCCGATCCCAGGTCGGCGATCAGCGCCAGGATGCCCTTGACCAGTTCCGGATCCAACGCCGAGGTGGCCTCGTCGAAGAACATCACCTGCGGTTCCATCGCCAGCGCCCGGGCGATGGCGACCCGTTGCTGCTGCCCGCCGGACAGCGTCCCGGGTCGCGCATCGGCTTTGTGCCGCAACCCAACCCGCTCGAGTTGGGCCAGCGCGAGATCCCGCGCGGCATCAGTGGACAGCCCCTTGAGTTTGCGGGGGGCCAGGGTGACGTTGTCCAGCACGCTCTTGTGCGGGAACAGGTTGAAGTGCTGAAACACCATGCCGATGCGCTGACGCAGCTTGTCCGGGTCGTCGGCGAGCACCGAACGGCCGTCGAGCAGGATGTCGCCGCGGTCGGGTTCGTAGAGTCGGTTGAGACTGCGCAGCAGGGTGGACTTCCCGGAACCAGAAGGCCCGATGATGGCCGCCGTGGTCCCAGCGGGGACGTCCAATGTCACCCCGCGCAGCACCGCATTGGATCCGAACGACAGGTGAATATCCCTGGCCGCCAACGACACCGGTTCCGGTCGCGACATCACACCATCTCCTGGCTTGTGACGGCCGCCGGCGGCGGCACGTCATCCTCGTCGACTCGTCTTCCCCGACGCAGACGGTTGTCGATGTAATTGACCAGGTGTGTCAGCGGGATGGTCAGCAGTAGGTAGAACAGGCCCGCGGCCACCAGCGGGGACAGGTTTCCGGTCTGCGCGTTGAGATCCCGGCCGACCTGGAAGAGCTCACGTTGGCTGGCCACCAGTCCGAGGAAGTAGACCAGCGAGGATGCCTTCAGCAGCGAGATGAACTGGTTCATCAGGGCCGGCAGCACCCGCCGCACCCCTTGGGGGATGACGACCAGGCGCATCGAGGAGGAGTAGCTGAACCCCAGCGCACGGGAGGCCTCCAACTGTCCGGCCTCCACGCTCTGGATACCGGAGCGCAGGATCTCCCCGATGTAGGCCGCGGCCATCAAACCGAGCGCCGCGATCCCCAACGGGTAGGGGTTGTTGCCGGTCAGTCCGCCGACGATCGGGCCGATGCCCAGCCCGATCAACAGGATGATGACCACCTCGGGCAGACCGCGGAAGATGTCGGTGTAGATCCGGGCTGGCCACCGCAGCCACCGCGACCGGGATATCCCGGCGACCGCCAGCACCAGGCCCAGCAGCAGACCGATGATGCTGGCGCTGATGGTCAGAATCAGAGTGTTGGGCAGGCCGGTCTTGATCAGGTCGGGGATCGCCTGCTTATACAGCTCCCAGTCCAGGAATGAATCCCGAAGCTGACTCAGCACCGACTTGTCGGCGATCGGTGCGGCGGCCGGTTTGGCGCTCGACGCCGCGATGGCGGCGAAGTCGGGAAGCTCCGGTATCGGAGCGGACTTGGATCCGGGCTTCCACCCGGGTGGCAGCGCCCTCGGCACCCACTCCGAGTACAGCCGTGACCAGGTGCCGTCGGCGATCACGGCATCCAACCCGGCGTTGAGTGCGTCGATGAGCGGCTGGTTTTCTCTGGCGACCGCGTAGGCCACGAAGTTGTCCAGGCTGAAGGTGTTCTCGATGATCACCGCCGGATCGCCGGGCCGCACCGTGCCTTGCGCCTGCTGGGACGGCGCCACCCAGGCGTCGATCTGGCGGGTCTTGAGGCTGGCGTAGACGGTGTTGTAGTCGGGGAACTTCACCGGCTGCAGGCCGAGGGTGTCGACGACGTAGGCCTCCTGAACGGTGCCTTGGACGACGCCGATCCGCTGCCCGTCACGCAATTGGTCGAATCCGGTGATCGTTGATCCGCTGGGAACCACCAGCGAGAAGTAGCCGAAGTCATAACCGTTGGTGAATCCGACGGTGCGCCGGCGGGCTTCCGTGGTGGTGATCGACGACGATCCGGCGTCGAACCTCCGTCCCGCGACCTGGGCCAACAGGCCGGAGAAGTCGGTTCCGACGAACTCGACCTGCAGGCCGATCTTCTCGGCGATCGCCCGCAGTACCTCGTTGTCGAAACCGGTGAACTGCCCGGTGGCGTTGATGCAGATGCTCGGCGGCGCGTCGGACAACGTCCCCACCGTCAAGGTGCCGGGTTTGATCAGCCGCAGCGCGTCGATGTCGATGGCGCTGAGCGGTTCGGTGCCGGCTGTCGTGTACTTGTCGTCGCGGGGCCCGGTGGCCGCCGCGGCGAGGTTGGTGGGCAGGGCGCTGGCCGCTTGCTCACCGGGTGGTGAGCACTGGTCGGCTCCGGCGGTGGGAGCACCGAGCAGACTGAAGCCCAGTAGCGCGGCCAGCAGCAACGCCCCGGCCCGGACGCGGCGGTACGGGGTGGTCATCCGCAGGAACTTAGTCGCCGGAGTCCGATGGGACCAGGGTTGTGCGCACGGTGAGGATTTCCCGCGGCGAGTCCCGCTAAACGAAACTGCGCCCAGATCGCGATTCCGGCGGGAAAGGCGATCTGAGCGCAGTTTCGATGGGGAGTTACCCCTCAGACGGGAGCTATCCCGCGATGAACTCCTCAAGCTGGGTGCGCGCGACATCATCGGGCAGCTGTTGCGGCGGGCTCTTCATGAGGTACGCCGACGCCGGGATGATCGGACCGCCGATGCCGCGATCCTTGGCGATCTTGGCGGCCCGGACCGCGTCGATGATGATGCCCGCCGAGTTCGGCGAATCCCACACCTCGAGCTTGTACTCCAGGTTCAGCGGGACGTCACCGAAGGCGCGGCCCTCGAGGCGCACATAGGCCCACTTGCGGTCGTCGAGCCAGGCGACATGGTCGGACGGCCCGATGTGGACGTTCTTGTCCTCGATCTTGCCGGCCAGCGAACCGGTCAGGTTCGAGGTGACCGCCTGGGTCTTGGAGACCTTCTTCGACTCCAGACGCTCACGCTCGAGCATGTTCTTGAAGTCCATGTTTCCGCCGACGTTGAGCTGATAGGTGCGGTCCAGGGTGACGCCGCGATCCTCGAACAGCTTCGCCATCACGCGGTGGGTGATGGTTGCGCCGACCTGGCTCTTGATGTCGTCGCCGACGATCGGGACGCCGGCATCCTCGAACTTCTTGGCCCACACCGGATCCGAGGCGATGAACACCGGCAGCGCGTTGACGAAGGCGACGCCGGCGTCGATGGCGCACTGCGCGTAGAACTTGTCGGCCTCCTCGGAGCCCACCGGCAGGTAGGACACCATGACGTCGACCTTGTTGTCCTTGAGCACCTTCACCACGTCGACGGGCTCCTCATCGGAGAGGTCGATGGTGTCGGCGTAGTACTTGCCGATGCCGTCGAGCGTCGGCCCGCGCTGCACCACGACGTTGGTGGGCGGCACGTCGGCGATCTTGATGGTGTTGTTCTCCGAGGCGAAGATGGCTTCCGACAGGTCGAAGCCGACCTTCTTGGCGTCCACGTCGAACGCGGCGACGAACTTGACGTCGCGCACGTGGTATTTGCCGAAGGTGACGTGCATCAGTCCGGGCACGGCAGAGTTCGGGTCGGCGTCCCTGTAGTACTCAACGCCCTGGACCAGCGAGGACGCGCAGTTGCCGACGCCGACAATGGCGACGCGCACCTCGTCAGACGCGCTGTGCTTAGTCATGGGCGTTACCTTTCTCGTACTTCTTGGTTGGTCTTGTGGTGAGTTTCAGCTTTGTTCGGGCTGGCTCTGGGCCACCCGCTCGGCGGCGATCAGCTCGCTCCGCTCGGTTGCGATCAACTCGCTTCGCTCGGTTGCGATTAACTCGCTGCGCTCGGCGGCAATCAGTTCGTTGAGCCATGTGACTTCCCGCTCGCTGGACTCCAAGCCCAACTGATGGAGTTGGCGGGTGTACCGGTCGAACGAGTTGCTGGCGCGGGCCACGGCGTCGCGAAGTCCCTCCCGGCGTTCCTCGACCTGCCGGCGGCGACCTTCCAGGATCCGCATCCGAGCCTCGGCCGGGGTGCGGTTGAAGAACGCCAGGTGTACTCCGAAACCGTCGTCGGTGTAGTTCTGCGGGCCGGTGTCGACGACCAGTTCGGCGAAACGACGACGGCCGGCATCGGTCAGTTGATAGACCCGCCGGGCGCGACGCAGTACGGGGGTTCCCTCGGGAGCGGCATCTTCGACGATCAGTCCGTCGGCCTGCATACGCCGCAGGGCCGGGTACAGCGAGCCGTAGGAGAAGGCGCGGAAAGCTCCGAGCAGCCCGGTCAGGCGCTTGCGGAGTTCGTAGCCGTGCATCGGGGACTCCTGAAGAAGACCCAGAACGGCGAGTTCCAGCATCTCCTCACCTCCCTTTGATGCACCGTTACGGTGACGCGACACGTTCCGCAATAGTATCGGGGCGATATATTCGCGGACAAATCAGCTGGTAGGTGCGCCGCCACCATCACGCCACGGCAACAAACGGAGGTATGAAACTTGTGAACGTCGCTCGCGAGTGGCCGCCGAACGGGGCGGCAGGAGGTTAGGGGTAGTTGATCCGCTTGACCGACGCGTCCGGGTTCAGCGCGATGTAGCCGCCGCCGAAGTCGCTGGACACATAGATCGACACCTCCAGGACGCCGGGAGCGGTGGGGTCGTCCCCCGGTTCGATGACCAGGTAGGTGCTCGTGACGTCCTCGGGTTTGATGCCGAGCGTCTCCGGCGCGCCACGCAACACCCCGACCACGGCCTTGGTGTCGAACGCGGCCAAGTCGACCACCCTGGCGTCACTGTCCTTGGAGGAGGTGCTCGGGTCGTCGAAGCCGCCGCGGTAGGAGTAGCTCAACTCGCGGCGGTCGTCGCGGGGGTCGGGTCGGTCCAGCACCGCATACTCCGGGTAGATCACGAGGCGGAACCCGGTCGTGTCGCCGAACTTCTGGCGCATCTGCTCGAACAGACCACTGAGGCCGCCGAGGGACTGTAGTTGTTTCGGTGGGGTCAGCACGACCGGCACGACACCGTCAGGTTTGGCCCCGGGGTCCGAGGTGAAGTTGAGCGGGGAACTGGTGTTGCCGTACAGCCCCCATCCCACCCCGACGCCCAGCAGGACCAGCACCCCGGCGGTGGCCAGTCGGATCGCCCACACCGGCCGACTGCTCGGTGCGCCAGGGGTTTTCAGGGCGCGAAGCTGCACCGGGGCATTGCCGGTCTGCAGGTCGTCGACCAGAGCGCGCAGTTCACCGAGGGTGGCGGCGCTGGTGGCCGCCTTCACCCGATGCGCATGTTCGGTCATCGACAGCTGGCCCTCCGCGAGCGCGCTGTCGAGGATCTGACAGATGTCCGTACGGTCACTGTCCTTGGCGCGGGTGCTGGGTCTCTGACCGGTCGACACACGCTGATCGTAGGAGTTCGGGCTCGGTCGCACACCCCGGAAAGGGCCGCCGACGTACTCTGGTGACCGTGCGACTGCAGCGACAGGTGGTGGACTACGCCCTCCGGCGGCGCTCCCTGCTGGCCGAGGTGTACTCCGGCCGCACGGGTGTCACCGAGGTGTGCGATGCCAACCCGTACCTGCTGCGGGCCGCTAAGTTCCACGGCAAGACGAGTTCGGTGATGTGCCCGATCTGCCGCAAAGAGCAGCTCACCCTGGTGTCCTGGGTATTCGGCGATCATCTGGGAGCCGTCTCGGGTTCGGCGCGCACCGCCGAGGAGCTGGTGCTGCTGGCCACCCGGTTCGAGGAGTTCGCCGTCCATGTCGTGGAGGTCTGCCGCACCTGCAGCTGGAACCATCTGGTGAAGTCGTACGTGCTGGGTTTGCCCCGCTCCGCCAAGGGCGCCCCCCGCACCCGGACCGCGCGTTCAGGCGCGCGAACCGCCAGTGAATAGCGGCACAGGTCCCGACCAGCCCGCCAGCGACACCCCGTCGTCTGGTGCGTCTGGGGGCGCACGGCACCGTGCCGACACCCCAGCGGCGGGAAACGCGCTGGGGTCCGAGGCCACCCGGGTCATCCGTCGGCAGGTTCCACCGGACGATCGGCTGACGGCGGTGATGGCACCGATTCGCGACGATCGGCCCGGTGCCCAGTCGCTGCGCGACCCGGTGGACGCGGTCAAGGCGGCTCTCGACGGCCCGCCGGCGGCGACCGCCCCGCCGCGCCCCGAGCCGGTCACCCCCGCTCTCGGGGACGGCGGACAGCCACCCGATCGGCCGCCGCGCCGGCGGCGTGGTTGGAGTTGGCGCCGCTGGTTGGCGGTCGCGGCCACGGTGTTCGTCGTGCTGCCGCTGGTCACCTTCGGGATGGCCTACCTCATCGTCACGGTCCCCAAGCCGGGCGATATCCGGACCAACCAGGTCTCGACCGTGCTCTACAGCGACGGGTCCGAACTGGCCAGAATCGTTCCGCCGGAAGGCAACCGCGAAGACGTTGACATCAGCCAGGTGCCGGTGCAGGTCCGCAACGCGGTGATGGCCGCCGAGGACCGCGACTTCTATACCAACCCGGGCTTCTCCATCTCCGGGTTCGCCCGTGCCATCCGCAACAACCTGTTCGGCGGTGATACCCAGGGCGGATCGACCATCACCCAGCAGTACGTCAAGAACGCACTCGTGGGCGACCAGCGCACCGGAATCGGCGGGCTCATCCGCAAGGCCAAGGAACTGGTGATCTCCACCAAGATGAGCCAGCAGTGGTCCAAAGATGAGGTGCTGGAGTCGTATCTGAACATCATCTACTTCGGCCGTGGCTCCTATGGAATCTCGGCGGCCTCCGCGGCCTACTTCGACAAGCCGGTCGACCAACTCACCGTCGCCGAGGGTGCGCTGCTGGCCGCGCTGATTCAGCGGCCCTCCACCCTGGACCCGGCGGTCAATCTGGAGGACGCCCAGGTCCGGTGGAACTGGGTGCTCGACGGGATGGTGACCATAGGCGCGCTGTCCCAGGAGGAGCGCGACCAGCAGGTTTTCCCGGCGACCGTCTCCCCGGACCTGGCCAAGTCGGAGAACCTCACCACCGGGCCCAACGGCCTGATCGAACGGCAGGTCATCAAGGAACTGCTGGAACTGTTCAACATCGACCAGCAGACCCTCGACACCCAGGGTCTGCAGATCACCACCACGATCGACCCGCAGGCGCAGGAAGCCGCTGAGAACGCGGTGACCACCTATCTCGACGGACAGATTCCGGAGATGCGGGCGGCCGTCGTCTCGATCGACCCGCGCACCGGCGGAGTGAAGGCCTACTACGGCGGATCGGACGCGACCGGATTCGACTTCGCCCAGGCCGGCCTGCCCACCGGTTCGTCGTTCAAGGTGTTCGCCCTGGTCGCCGCCCTCGAGCAGGGTATGGGCCTGGGCTATCAGGTGGACAGTTCGCCACTGCGGATCAATGACAGCCTCACCATCAACAACGTCGGTGGCGGCGGCTGCGGTAACTGCAACATCGCCGAGGCGCTCAAGCAGTCGCTGAATACCAGCTACTACCGGCTGATGCTGAAACTGAAGAACGGTGCCGTCGACGTCGCAGACGCCGCGCACCGGGCCGGGATCGCCGAGAGCTTCCCCGGCGTGGATCACACCCTCTCCGAGGACGGCCTCGGCGGCCCGCCCGGCGACGGTGTCGTGCTGGGCAAGTACGAGACCCGTGTCATCGACATGGCGTCGGCCTACGCGACGCTGGCCGACTCGGGCATGTATCACCGGCCGCACTTCGTGGAGAAGGTGGTCAACGGTCAGGGCGAGGTGCTCTTCGACGCCGCGAGCGAGGAGAACACCGGCGAGCGGCGGATCGAGGCGGCCGTCGCCGACAACGTCACCGCCGCAATGCAACCGATTGCGGGCTGGTCCGGGCACAGCCTGTCCGGCGGTCGGCCGTCGGCGTCGAAGACCGGCACCCATCAGTTGGGCGACACCGGCGCCAACCGTGACGCGTGGATGGTGGGCTACACGCCGCAGTTGTCCACGGCGGTGTGGGTGGGGACGGTGAAAGGCGACATCCCGCTGGTCAACAGTCGGGGCGGCCCGGTCTATGGCGCAGGCCTGCCGTCCGACATTTGGAAGTCCACGATGGACGGAGCGCTGTCGGGCACCGACTTCGAGTCCTTCCCGACCCCGTCTGAGATCGGTGGGTACGCGGGCGTCCCCGCTCCGCCGCCTCCGCCGCCTCCGCCTCCGTCACCGCCGCCACCACCGCCCGTGGACCCGAATGCCATCCCGCCGGTCACCGGGGTGGAGGTGCTTCCCGGCGTGACCATCCCGTTGCCGCCGCCGGGTAACCCGTTCCTGCCTCCGCCTCCGCCGCCGCCCGGTGAGCCGCTCCCGCCGCCGGCGCCGCCCCCGCCCGCACCGCCGGGTGAACCCGTCCCGGCTGTTCCTCCGCCGCCCCCGTGACGGCGGCGCCGTCACGGCCGACGGTGTCGCCCCGGCCGCTGGCCGGCCCGGAGCAGGGGAACTGCCGCAGCGACGACGACCGCGATCTGCCCAGCCGCACCGATGCGCTTGCCGCGGCACTCTCCGAGATGGTCGGCGGGCCGGTCGGCCGTCGGGCGCTGATCGGCCGAACCCGGCTGTTCACCCCACTGCGGGTCATGTTCGTGATCGCGTTGGCGCTTTTGGCGCTGGGCTGGTCAACCAAGGCGGCCTGCCTGCAGACCACCGGATCCGGGGCGCCCAGCCAGCGGGTCGCCAACTGGGACAATCAACGCGCCTACTACGAGCTGTGCTACTCCGACACCGTGCCGCTCTACGGCGCGGAACTGTTGAGCCAGGGCAAGTTTCCCTACAAGTCGAGCTGGCTGGAACTGGACTCGGCGGGCCGTCCGCAAACCCAGTACGACGGCAGTCCCGCGGTTCGGCACATGGAATATCCGGTGCTCACCGGTGTCTACCAGTACGTGGCGATGTCGCTGGCCAAGACCTACACGCTGGTCGCCGTCGCCACCGGATGGCCGCTGATGAACGGTGTCGCCGAGGTGGTGATGTTCTTCAACATCGCCGCCTTCGGGCTCGCGCTGGCCTGGCTGGCGACGGTGTGGGCGGCGGCGATGCTGGCCGGCCGGCGGATCTGGGACGCGGCACTGGTCGCAGGCTCGCCGATCCTGATCTTCCAGGCGTTCACCAACTTCGACGCGCTGGCTACGGCGCTCGCCACCGGCGGCATGCTGGCCTGGGCGCGCCGCCGACCGGTTCTGGCCGGGGTGCTTCTCGGACTCGGGGTGTCCGCCAAGCTCTATCCCATTCTGTTGCTGCTGCCGCTGGTGCTGCTGGGTATCCGCACCGGGCGAATGGGCGCGGTGGGGCGCACCGCGGCGGTAACGGCCCTGACCTGGCTTGTGGTGAATCTGCCTGTGCTGCTGCTGTATCCGCGCGGCTGGTCGGAGTTCTTCCGGCTGAACACCCGCCGGGCCGCCGACATGGACTCGCTCTACAACGTGGTCACGTCGTTCACCGGCTGGCGGGGCTTCGACCCGGGACTGGGATTCTGGCAGCCCCCGCTGCTGCTCAACGCCGTTGTGGCGGTGCTCTTCCTGTCTGCCTGCGCCGGCGTCGCCTACATCGCGTTCACCGCGCCGCGTCGGCCGCGGGTCGCCCAGTTGGCCTTACTGGTCGTCGCCGCATTCCTGCTGACCAACAAGGTGTGGAGTCCGCAGTTCTCGCTGTGGCTGGTGCCCCTGGCGGTGCTGGCGTTGCCGCATCGCCGGATCCTGCTGGCCTGGATGACGATTGATGCGCTGGTGTGGGTTCCGCGGATGCTGTATCTGTTCGGCGAGCAGAAGATGGGCCTGCCCGAGCAGTGGTTCACCGCGACGGTGCTGGTGCGCGACGTCGCCGTGCTGGTCCTGGTTGGGCTGGTGATTCGTCAGATCTACCGCCCCGGCGCGGATCTGGTGCGTCGTCGCGGTGTGGACGATCCGGCCGGCGGGGTTTTCGACCGGGCCCCTGATGCGTTCCCCGACCGCTGGCCGCAGCGACTGCGGCCGGCCGGTACCTCCATCGACCTAAAGGAGACTGACGATGCTCGTCGCGATAGCCCTGTTCCCGCGTAACACCGCCCTGGATTCCATCGGTCCCTACGAGGTGCTGCAACGGGTTCCGTCTATCGACGTCGTTTTCGTCGGGCACCGCCGCGGTGAAGTCCGCACCGACAATGGCATGCTCGGGCTCACCTGCGATGCCACTTTCGATGAGGTCCCCGGTCCCGACGTCCTGTTGATCCCCGGCGGGGTGGGCACCCGCACGCTGGTGACCGACGAGACCGTGCTGGAGTGGGTTCGGCAGGCGCATCGCAACACGCTGTTCACCACGTCGGTGTGCACCGGAAGTCTGGTGCTGGCCGCAGCCGGACTGCTTGATGATCTGCCGGCCACCACACACTGGGCGGCGACGGATCTGCTCGAGATCTTCGGGGCCCGCTACAGCCCGGAACGAGTCGTGGAGAACCTGCCGGAACGCATCATCACCGCCGCCGGGGTGTCCGCCGGAATCGATATGGCGCTTCGGCTGGTGGAATTGCTGGTCGACCGTCAAGCCGCGGAGGCCAGCCAGCTGATGATCGAGTACGACCCCGCGCCGCCGTTCGACTCCGGGAATGTGGCCAAGGCCTCGGAGGAGACCCGCCTGCTGGCGGCGGAGTACTTCGCTCAACGGGACTGATTGCTCAACGGGACTGATTTCGTCGCGGACCGGTCGCTGGAGTAGCCTTGCCAGGTTGCCGACGCAGGCGACCCTCCTGTCACGCCAATCGGGCGTGGCCGTAGACGACCATAGGAGGTGATGAGGTTTCCATGCGTCCATACGAAATCATGGTCATTCTTGACCCCACTCTCGACGAGCGCACTGTCGCCCCGTCCTTGGACACGTTTCTCAACGTCGTCCGTAAAGACGGTGGCAGTGTTGACAAGGTCGACATCTGGGGCCGGCGGCGGCTGGCCTACGAGATCGCCAAGCACGCCGAGGGCATTTATGCCGTCGTCGATGTGAAGGCCACCCCGGCCACCGTGTCCGAGCTCGACCGTCAGCTGAACCTGAACGAGTCGGTGCTGCGGACGAAGGTGATGCGGACCGACAAGCACTAGCGCCAGGCCGCCTGATTCGTCGCCGTCCGATTCGTCAGAGGCCTTGCCTAGGCTCGTTGCCAGGCTCGCTCAACATCCATTCGCCGATCCCAGGAGGACACCGTGGCCGGTGACACGATCATCACCGTCGTCGGAAACCTGACCGCCGACCCTGAACTCCGTTTCACCCCGTCCGGGGCCGCCGTGGCCAACTTCACGGTGGCGTCGACTCCGCGGAACTTTGACCGCCAGAGCGGGGAGTGGAAAGACGGCGAGGCTCTGTTCCTGCGGTGCAACATCTGGCGGGAGGCGGCCGAGAACGTCGCCGAGAGCCTCACCCGGGGTTCTCGGGTGGTCGTCACCGGTCGGCTCAAGCAGCGGTCCTTCGAAACCCGCGAGGGTGAGAAGCGCACGGTCGTCGAGCTTGAGGTCGACGAGATCGGCCCGTCGCTGAAGTACGCCACGGCCAAGGTCACCAAGGCCGGCCGCGGCAGCGGTAGTGGCGGCTTCGGCGGCGGATCGCGCAGCGGTGGCGGTGGCGGTGGCGGTGGTGGCGGCGGTGGCCCCGAGGCGCAGTCCCACGACGACCCCTGGGGCAGTGCGCCTGCCTCGGGTTCCTTCGGCGGCAGTGACGACGAACCCCCATTCTGATGATCTCGCGCGCCCCGGCGCGCACCAGTGAACGAAAGTGATTGACATATGAAGGCCAAACCCACCAAGCGCCGTCCGGCCCCGGACAAGCCGATCAAGACCCGCAAATGCGTGTTTTGCTCGAAGAAGGGCAAGGGGCAGAAGATCGATTACAAGGACACCGGACTGCTCCGCACCTACATCAGCGAGCGGGGTAAGATTCGCGCCCGCCGGGTGACGGGGAACTGTGTCCAGCATCAGCGCGATATCGCCATCGCCGTCAAGAACGCACGTGAGGTCGCCTTGCTGCCGTTCACGTCGACGACGCGATAGGGACGGAGCGAGACGATGAAGCTGATTCTGACCGCTGAGGTCGAACACCTGGGTACCGCTGGCGACGCCGTCGAGGTCAAGGACGGCTATGGGCGCAACTACCTGCTGCCGCGCGGACTGGCCATCGTGGCCACGCGGGGGGCGGAGAAGCAGGCCGACGAGATTCGCCGTGCCCGCGAGGCCAAGAAGGTGCATGACCGCGCGCACGCCGACGAGATCAAGGCGGCCATCACCGCCCTCGGCGCCATCGCCCTGCCGGTGAAGGTGGCGGGCGACTCCGGCAAGCTGTTCGGTTCGGTGACCGCCGGTGACGTGGTCGCCGCCATCAAGAAGGCGGGCGGCCCGAACCTCGACAAGCGTTCGGTGCACCTGCCCAAGGCGCACATCAAGGCGACCGGCACGCACACCGTCGCCATTCACCTGCACCCCGAGGTCGACGTCGAGGTCACCCTCGACATCGTGGCGCAGAGCTAGAGCCCACAGTCAGAGAGTTCCCCGGGTGGCGGCCGCGCAGGCTGCCACCCGGGGATTTTTTCTCGGTGAGCGAATCCGGCGCCGACCTGCGGCCCCAGCTAACGTAACCGGCGGTTAACCCAGTGATCCGGTAACCGAAACGCAACACGCCCGGAACGGCAACCCGCACCGACACGCCGGAGCACTTCTTGTCCACAGGGCTTCGACCCCCTTAGTCTGCGGTTTACGTCGAGAAATATTTTTCAGTGGCGCAGTTATCCACAGGTTCTCCCCAACCCGCCAACACGATGCACACGGCTATCCCCAGGCCGCTAACAGGTTGATGAACAACCCGGGTTGGTGATGCTCCCAGCAACGTCTAGCGTTCCTCCGGGTTGTATCCGTGAGCCGCGTTTGTCGGCAGGGGGATCTACCGTTAAGTCCGCCTGGTCGAACTCGCGTTCGATGCGGGTGAGCGAGTGGAGCAGGAGGTGGGGCGGCCCGATGGCAGTGGTTGACGATCGTGGACAGTCGGCAACAGACTCCGGCCTGCCCGCCGAGGACTTCGGCCGTCAGCCCCCGCAGGACCTCGCCGCTGAGCAGTCGGTGCTGGGCGGCATGCTGCTGAGCAAGGACGCCATCGCCGATGTCCTCGAGCGGCTTCGGCCGGGTGATTTCTACCGTCCGGCCCATCAGAACGTTTACGACGCGATCCTCGATCTGTATGGCCGTGGTGAGCCCGCCGACGCGGTGACGGTCGCCGCCGAACTCGACCGTCGCGGTCTGCTGCGACGCATCGGTGGCGCGCCCTACCTGCACACCCTGATCTCCACCGTCCCGACCGCCGCCAACGCCGGTTACTACGCTGGCATCGTGGCCGAGAAGGCCCTGCTGCGCCGTCTGGTGGAGGCGGGCACCCGGGTGGTGCAGTACGGCTACGCCGGGGCCGAGGGCGCCGATGTCAACGAGATCGTCGACCGCGCGCAGGCGGAGATCTACGACGTCACCGAGCGGCGCACGGCCGAGGACTTCGTTCCGCTGGAGGCGCTGCTGCAGCCCACCATGGACGAAATCGACGCCATCGCGTCCAACGGCGGGATCGCCCGCGGGGTGCCCACCGGCTTCACCGAACTCGATGAGCTGACCAACGGGCTGCACGGTGGGCAGATGATCGTGATCGCGGCTCGTCCGGGTATGGGGAAATCGACCCTTGGACTCGATTTCTTGCGATCCTGCTCGATCAAGAACCGGCTTTCCAGCGTGGTGTTCTCTCTGGAGATGAGCAAGTCCGAGATTGTCATGCGGTTGTTGTCTGCGGAAGCGAAAATCAAACTCGCCGACATGCGTTCGGGCCGGATGAGCGACGACGACTGGACCAGATTGGCCCGCCGGATGAGCGAGATCAGCGAGGCGCCGCTTTATATCGACGACTCACCGAACCTGACCATGATGGAGATCCGCGCAAAGGCCCGCCGGCTCAAGCAGAAGGCGGACCTGCGTCTGGTGGTGATCGACTACCTGCAGCTGATGACCTCGGGCAAGAAGGTGGAGTCCCGTCAGCAGGAGGTGTCGGAGTTCTCCAGGCAGCTCAAACTTCTCGCGAAGGAACTACAGGTTCCGGTGGTGGCAATGAGTCAGCTGAACCGCGGTCCGGAGCAGCGCACCGACAAGAAGCCGATGCTGGCCGACCTCCGCGAGTCCGGGGCCATCGAACAGGATGCCGACATGGTGATCCTCCTGCACAGGCCCGACGCCTTCGAGCGCGACGATCCGCGCGGGGGAGAGGCCGATCTGATTGTGGCCAAGCACCGCAACGGCCCGACGAGGACGGTGACGGTGGCGCATCAACTGCATCTGTCGCGGTTCACGAATATGGCGCGGCAATAGGTTGTTGTTGTAGGTTCCCGATTTTGACTTCATAATCCCAGTTTTGGTTTCATGCGCGCTTCATTTATGAAACGAAATCGGGACGACCGTTTGCATTGGCGCGGTTTGGGGTGACCGTGGTGGTATGGCC
>Ga0116183_1000194_pt1 | contig 69651 bp, 65 predicted proteins | sample AD_UKC078_MetaG_FD_89753 | JGI IMG/M metagenome (GOLD analysis project Ga0116183, IMG submission 89753) | Active sludge microbial communities of municipal wastewater-treating anaerobic digesters from USA - AD_UKC078_MetaG | ecosystem: Engineered > Bioreactor > Anaerobic > Digestate | place: USA...
CCGCGAGGCGGTGAAGCGGTCGTGGAACTCACCCATGTCGATCTGGATGAGCGCGTCGTCGTCACCGAACAGGAACGCCGCCAGCGCCTTGGACAGCTCGGTCTTTCCGACACCGGACGGACCGGCGAAGATGAACGAGCCCGACGGGCGCTTGGGATCCTTCAGCCCGGCACGGGTGCGGCGGATCGCCTTGGAGACCGCCTTGACGGCATCCTCCTGCCCGATGATCCGCTTGTGCAGCTCATCCTCCATGCGCAGCAGCCGAGTGGTCTCCTCCTCGGTCAGCTTGAACACCGGAATGCCCGTCCAGTTCCCCAGCACCTCGGCGATCTGCTCATCGTCGACCTCGGAGACGACGTCGAGGTCACCTGAGCGCCACTGCTTCTCACGCTCCGCACGTTGTGCGACAAGCTGCTTCTCCCGGTCCCGGAGCGAGGCCGCCTTTTCGAAGTCCTGCGCGTCGATGGCCGATTCCTTCTCTCGGCGGGCATCGGCGATCTTCTCGTCGAACTCGCGGAGGTCCGGTGGGGCGGTCATCCGGCGGATTCGCATCCGGGCGCCCGCCTCATCGATCAAGTCGATCGCCTTGTCCGGCAGGAACCGGTCGTTGATGTACCTATCGGCCAGAGTGGCCGCCGCCACCAGCGCCGCATCGGTGATCGACACCCGGTGATGGGCCTCGTAGCGATCGCGCAGTCCCTTGAGGATCTCGATGGTGTGCGCCACCGTCGGCTCGCCCACCTGCACCGGCTGGAACCGGCGCTCCAGCGCAGCATCCTTCTCGATGTACTTGCGGTACTCGTCGAGGGTGGTGGCGCCGATGGTCTGCAACTCGCCGCGGGCCAGCTTGGGCTTGAGGATGGACGCGGCGTCGATGGCACCTTCGGCGGCGCCGGCGCCGACGAGCGTGTGCAACTCGTCGATGAACAGGATGATGTCGCCGCGGGTGTTGATCTCCTTGAGCACCTTCTTGAGGCGCTCCTCGAAGTCACCGCGGTAGCGGCTGCCGGCCACCAGCGACCCGAGGTCGAGGGTGTAAAGCTGCTTGTCCTTCAGCGTCTCGGGCACCTCGCCGTTGACGATCGCCTGGGCGAGACCTTCCACGACGGCGGTCTTGCCGACACCGGGCTCCCCGATCAGCACCGGGTTGTTCTTGGTGCGCCGGCTGAGCACCTGCATGACCCGCTCGATTTCCTTCTCGCGGCCGATGACCGGGTCGAGCTTGCCCTCCATGGCGGCAGCGGTGAGATTCCGGCCGAATTGGTCGAGCACCAGGGATGTCGAGGGGCTGCCCGATTCGCCGCCCCGGCCACCGGTGCCGGCCTCGGCCGCTTCCTTGCCCTGGTAGCCACTGAGCAGCTGGATGACCTGCTGACGCACCCGGGTGAGCTCGGCGCCGAGCTTCACCAGGACCTGGGCGGCGACGCCTTCACCCTCGCGAATGAGGCCAAGCAGGATGTGCTCGGTGCCGATGTAGTTGTGGCCGAGTTGTAGTGCCTCACGCAGGGAGAGTTCGAGGACCTTCTTGGCGCGCGGGGTGAACGGGATATGCCCGGACGGCGCCTGTTGGCCCTGACCGATGATCTCCTCGACCTGCGAACGCACCCCCTCCAGCGAGATGCCGAGGGACTCCAGCGACTTGGCCGCCACACCCTCGCCCTCGTGGATCAGCCCCAACAGGATGTGTTCGGTGCCGATGTAGTTGTGGTTGAGCATCCGGGCTTCTTCTTGAGCCAGAACGACGACCCTGCGGGCGCGGTCGGTAAATCTTTCGAACATCGCCTGTTACCTGCTCTCGTCACCTGGTGCGGCGGACGGCACCGCGCACCTCTTCACTCTAGTGGGGCGGTTCACCCGAGGCGCTCTCCCCGCTGACGTCACTGCCTACACACCAACGGGGCGAACCGCCGTCACGTGCTGAACACAGCATGTCAACGCCGCACGTGGGCTGTTTGTTACCGGATTCGAACAACCATTGCCTTCGCGGCGAGCGAAACCACTCCGGGCCGGGTCCGATCAGATCTGGGCCGGATCAGGTTGCCGCGTGGAACGCCTCGATGATGTCGGCGGGGATACGGCCGCGGGTCGACACCTTGTGACCGTTACGTCTGGCCCACTCCCGGATCGCCGAGCTCTGTTCGCGGTCGATCACGGCGCGCACGCGTCCGTTGGGCGCCGCACTGGGGCGACCCCTGCGCCGTCCCCCAACCCGCCGACCGGCTTCGATCCACGGTTTGAATTCATCCCGGAGTTTTTGCGCATTCGGTCCGGAGAGGTCGATCTCGTAGCTCACACCGTCGATCGAAAATTCGACCGTCTCGTCAGCCGGTCCTGCGCCGTCGAAATCATCGACGAGTGTCACGGTCACTTTCTTGGCCATGCCAGCACTGGGCCTTTCTCCGCCGGGAGTCCGGCAGATTCATTAATTGTTAGCCGTCAATGTGCCATAACCACAGACCGAATTACAACAATTAAGGGTCGAACACATTCAGCTGCCGTGCCGGCGAACGATCGGGAACAGAACCGTCTCCCGTATCGACAGCCCGGTCAGTGCCATAAGGAGACGGTCGATCCCCATCCCGGTGCCGGTCGTCGGCGGCATCGCGTACTCCATGGCGGCAAGAAAGTCCTCGTCAAGGGCCATCGCTTCGTCATCGCCGGCAGCAGCGAGCCGGGCCTGCGCCTCGAAACGCTCGCGTTGAACGACCGGGTCGACCAGTTCGGAGTATCCGGTTGCCAACTCGATGCCACGGACATAGAGATCCCATTTTTCGGTGACCCCCGGAATGCTCCGGTGCTGGCGGGTCAACGGCGTGGTCTCGACGGGGAAATTCTTGACGAAAACAGGCGACCACAATGTGTCGCCGACCGTGTGCTCCCATAGTTCCTCGACGAGTTTGCCGTGCCCGTAACCGCGGTCGGTGGGAATCTCCAGGCCGAGCCTCTCAGCAATTCCGAATAAATCTCGAAGCGAAGTTTCAGGGGTGATCTCCTCCCCTAATTTCTCCGACAGCGAGGGGTACATCTCGATGCTCGGCCACTCGCCGTCAAGGTCATACATCGAACCGTCGGGCAGCGTGATCTGACGGCTGCCGACGGCCTCGTCGGCTACCTCCTGGATCAACTCCCGGGTGACGACCGCCGAGTCGTCGTAGGTTCCCCAGGCCTGGTAGGTCTCGAGCATCGCGAACTCCGGCGAATGGGTGGAGTCGGCACCCTCGTTTCGGAAATTGCGGTTCAGTTCGAAGACCTTCTCCAGTCCGCCGACAACACATCGCTTGAGGAAAAGTTCCGGTGCGATACGCAGGTAGAGATCGGTGTCCAGGGCATTGGAATGGGTGACGAACGGCCTGGCCGCGGCGCCGCCGGCCAGCGTCTGCAGCATCGGCGTCTCGACTTCGAGGAAGCCGCGGCGCTCCAGTCCGTTGCGGACCGCGCGAACCACGGCGATGCGCTGCCGGGCCACTTCGCGGGCCTGTGGGCGCACGATGAGGTCGACATAGCGTTGGCGGACTCGCGACTCCTCGCTCATCTCCTTGTGGGCGACCGGAAGCGGGCGCAACGACTTCGCGGCCATCTGCCACGAATCGGCCAGCACCGAGAGTTCCCCGCGCCGGGAACTGATCACCTCGCCGTGCACGAAAACGATGTCACCGAGGTCGACGTCGGCCTTCCAGTTCTCGAGCGCATCGGCCCCGACCCCGGCCAGGCTGACCATCGCCTGCAACTGGGTGCCGTCGCCCTCCTGCAGGGTGGCGAAGCACAGCTTGCCCGAGTTACGGGAGAACACCACCCGACCCGTGACACCGACGGTGGCTCCGGTCGCGGTATCCGGCGGCAGGTCGGGGTGAGCGGCGCGGATCTCGGCCAGCGAGTGGGTCCTCGGTACCGCTACCGGGTACGCCTCGACGCCCGAGTCGAGCATCCGCTGACGCTTGGCCTGGCGAATCCGGAACTGCTCGGGCACTTCATCGTCGGCCGGTTCGCCGGCCTGTCCCGCGACCTCCGCTGCGTCCGCATCACTCACGGCGAGCCAGCATAAACGGCGGGACTCAACGACCGGGCTTGAGACGTCCGCGCTGGCCGTCCTGATTGCGTTCGTAGACCATCCGCAGGCCGTCCAGGGTGAGGTGCTGGTCATAGTGGTCGACGGTGTGCAGGTCGGGAAGCATGAGGGGCGCGGTGTGTCCGGTCGCCACCACCGCCACACCGGACCCGGCAAACCCGTCGACGTCCTGGCGGATTCTGCTGACCAATCCGTCGACCAGCCCAGCGAAGCCGAACACGGCTCCGGACTGCATGCATTCCACGGTGTTCTTGCCCACCACCGACCGCGGCCGGGCGAGTTCCACCCGGCGCAGGGCCGCCGACCGGGCGGCCGCCGCATCCGAGGAGACCTGGACACCGGGAGCGATTGCGCCGCCGAGGAATTCGCCTTTGGCAGACACCACATCGACGCAGATCGACGAACCGAAGTCCACCACAATGGCTGCGCTCTTGGATTTCGCATGGGCGGCAAGGCAGTTCACGATTCGGTCGGCACCGACCTCCTTGGGATTGTCGACCAGCAGTGGTATGCCGGTGCGCACGCCGGGTTCGATCAGCACATGGGGAAGGTCCGCCCAGTACTGGTCCAGCATGATCCGAACCTCGTACAGCACCGACGGCACGGTCGACAGGCCGGTGACACCGGTGAGCCGTTCGGAGTCGTCGCCGATCAGGCCCTCGATGGTGAGTGCCAGTTCGTCGGCGGTCACCTCGGGTTCGGTACGGATCCGCCAGTGCTGGACCACCGCCGCGTGATCGCCCGATCCCGAGATCAGACCCACCACGGTGTGGGTGTTGCGGACGTCGATGGCCAGCAACACGGCTAACGCAGCACTTTCGGGGCGCTCAGACCGGCTGCGTCGTCGGGCACGTGGGCGGGATCGTCACCCAGATGGACCTGTCTGTTGGCGGAGTCGACGAACACCACCCGGGGGCGGTACCGGCGTGCCTCAAGGTCATCCATCGAGGCGTAGGCGATGAGGATCACCAGATCACCCGGATGCACGAGATGCGCCGCCGCACCGTTGATTCCGATCACGCCACTGCCGCGCTCACCGGTGATCGCGTAGGTCACCAGCCGGGCCCCGTTGTCGATGTCCACGATCGTCACCTGCTCACCGTCGAGAAGGTCCGCGGCGTCCATCAGATCGGCGTCAATGGTCACCGAACCCACATAGTGCAGGTCGGCATGCGTCACGGTGGCGCGGTGAATTTTGGACTTCAGCATGGTCCGGAACATCAATTCCTCCAGGTCATTTCGGGTTCACCCGACTCGAGCCCGATGTCCCCGCCGGGAAGCTCGACGGCGATGTTGTCCAGAAGTCGGGTGCGGCCGAGCCGTCCCGCCACCAGCAGCCGTGCCGGGCCGAAGTCCGGCGTGGGCTCCAGTCCCGGTCCGCGCAACTCCAGGTAGTCGACGACGATGGCGGGTACCTCGTCGAGGACCGCGCGGGCGGCATCCAGCACAGCCGCCGGGCCGCCGGCGGCGGCGTACACGCCGGCGAGCAGGGCGGCGGACAAAGCACCGGCCTGTTCGCGATGCTCAGGACTGAGGTAGCGATTGCGCGAGGACATCGCCAACCCGTCGGACTCGCGCACCGTGGGCACTCCGATGATGCGCACACCGACGTCGAGATCGGCGACCATCTGCCGGATCAGGGTCAACTGCTGGTAGTCCTTCTCCCCGAAGAAGGCGCGGTCCGGCCGGACGACCTGCAGCAGCTTGAGCACCACGGTGAGCATCCCGGCGAAATGCGTGGGCCGCACCGCCCCCTCAAGTTCAGCGCCCAACGGCCCGGGATGCACGGTGGTCCGCGGGCCTACCGGATACATGGTGTCCGGGGTGGGGGTGAACACCACCTCGACACCCTCATCTGCGAGCGCCTCGAGATCTGCCTCGAGAGTGCGTGGGTAGGCCTCGAGGTCCTCCCCCGCGCCGAACTGCAGCGGATTGACGAAAATGGACACCACAACGACCGCGCCCGGAACCCGTTTCGCGGCGCGAACCAAAGCAAGGTGTCCGTCATGCAGGGCACCCATGGTCGGCACCAGCATCACCCGGCGGCCGGTGTGCCGCAGCGCCCTGCTGACATCGGACACCGACTCCGGGGTGGGGTACACGTTGAGCTGTCCCGCGCTGAATTGCGTTGTCCTGCTACTCATTTCTGCGGCCCTTTCATGCTCGACCAGGCAGTCAGCAGGTCGAAGATTTCCCGGGGCGCGTGGGCGCGCTGCGCGGTACGCAGCGAGTCGGCGCAATACGCCTGCGCCAGGGCGGTGTCCACCGCATCAAGGGCGGTCAGGTGAGCGGAGACAGCAGCAGCATCGCCGCGCGCCACTGGACCGGTCAGCGCCGCCTGCCCCCGATGCAAGGTGTTCTCCAAGGCGGCCCGGGCCAGCGGAGCGATGATCCGCTCTGCGAGACCGCCTGGCGCGTCGCTCACAGTCTCCTGACCGAGGAGTTCGTCACCGGCCAGCGCACGACGAAGAGCCGCGAGGGAGTCGGCGATGAGGGTGACGACGTGGTTGCTGCCATGGGCGAGGGCGGCGTGGTACAGAGTGCGGGACTCCTCCCTGACCCGGAAGGGTTCGCCACCCATCTCCAGGACCAGGGATTGGGCAATCGCGTAACCGGTCTCGTCGGCCGCGGTCACCGCGAAACAGGCGTCTGTCAGTCGGACCACCTCCTCGTCGCCGCCGGTGAAGGTCATCGCCGGATGAATGGCCAAGGGGATACAGCCCTGCGCGGCGAGGGGTGCGAGGATGCCGACACCGTTGGCACCGGAGGTGTGCACCACGATCGTGCCCGGCCGCACGGCGCCGGTGGCGGCCAGACCGCCGATCAGTCCGGCGAGCTCGGAATCCGGGACAGTGAGCAGCAGTAACTCGGCGGAGTCGGCGACGTCGGGCACCGGCAGCACCGGAGTGTCCGGCAGGCGGCGCTCGACCAGGCGTCGAGAGGCTGCCGAGATGGCACTGCACGCAACGACAACGTGCTCAGCGCGTTCCAACGCCGCGCCCAGCGCGGTTCCGACCCGGCCGCCGGAGACGATGCCGACTTTCAAGCGGGCCGGGCGCAAGCCGTAGGGGGTCCCCACCTCGACGACCTCGCTGACTTATCGGGTAGTTCCAGTCCCGCGTTGCGGGTACCGGACTTCGGGCCCGATTCTAGCCGCCGGTCAGTCCTCACGGCGACGGCGTCCGCCGACGGTCAGTCCTCACGGCGACGGCGTCCGCCGCCCTTGCCGTTCTTCTTGCCGGTGCCGCTCAGACGCGCAACGAGATCAGCCACCGGGGCGCCTCCCGAGTGCTGGCCCTGCGGGTCCTCGGCCGGGGCCTGCTCAACCGCCACATGTGCCTCGGAGGCATTGCGGTGTCTGCCCGCAGCCTCGGCTCCGTCGCCATCGGGAGCCGCGTTCGAGTGCCGGCCTCCGAGCGAGCGGTGCGGATCAGACTCGACGGCAGGGACCGAGCCAGGACGGACCGGCGGAACCGGGCGCGGCCGCGCGGGCGGTTCCGGAGTCGGCGCGGGGGTCGCGGCACCGCTCTGGGCAGCTTGTTCCTCGAAGCCGCGGTGCCGGCCAGGGCGAGTTCGGGTCTCCGGTGGGCGCCACGGGGTCGGCGGGATGGGCGGTGGGACCGGCGGCCGCGCGGGGGGCGGCCCCGGCGGTACCGCCCGCGGGGGCGCGACAGGTGGTGGGGGCGCAGCTGTCGGCCGCTGCGGTGCCGGCTGTCGCTGCGCCGCAGCGGGACGCGGCTCCGAGTCGCGCGGCTCCCCACGCCGGTGGGAGCCGCGGTCGCGTTCGGGGGGCGGAGGCGGTCGGTGGTCGACCGGCGGGGCCTGCTGTCGTCTGCCGTGCTGAGCCGGCGGCGGCGCAGGTGGCGGCGCAGGTGGCAGCGGCGTGGCGAGGGGTGGTTGCGGCGGGGCGGGGACCAGCGGTTCTTCGGGAACGTCGAGGATGGGGCTGTCCGCGCCCACCGCCACCTCGGCGACGATCACCCGCGTGACCTCGACCTCCGTCATACCCGCGTGGACGGCGAACTCCCCCGTCGACGTCGTCACCCGGCTGCTGTGCACCCGGCCCGGGGCAGGCGGCATCGCGAGCGGTTCGGCGATCGGCGCATCCACGGCCCGCTCCGACTCGAGCGCGGGGCGGTCACCCAGATCCGCGCCCAGCAGCGCCTGCAGGTTAGCCCGCAGTGTCGCCAACTCAGCCCGTAGCGCCCCCATCTCGTCGGCGGCCTGCGCTCGCAATTCGACCGCCAGCTGCCGACGCAGGTGCGCTTCGACCGCCAGTTCGTACTCACGCCGCGCAGAGATCTCACGGTCGAGCTGAAGGTCGTAGACGAACTTCATATCGCGCGCTTTGGAAGCGTCCAGCTGACTCTGGCGGCGGTAGATCACCGACACGAATGCGGCCAAAACAGCCGCCCACAGTGACAGGATGACCGCAAGCCGCAGAAGTTCCACCCGGTTGGTGAATACCAGGGTGGTGCTGGCCAGAATGGCCAGCACCAGCAACGCCGTGAGCAGGAACCAGCCCGGCCTGCGGCCGCCGCGCCGATTTTTGGCGCCGCGGGGCAGAACGGTCATGGGCCTGACTGTACCGCGTGCCGGGCGGTTGCCAGGATCGACAAGCTGCGGCGATTCGCCCGAAAGGCGAGGGCGGCGAGGCTATTCCGGGGCAGCCACAGCATCGCCGGCCGGGCCATCCGGGGACCGGCAACAGTGCTGCAACCACTGCGCCGCTGCAACAAGTGCCAGCGCGCAGCCCGCAGCCATCAGAGCACCGGGGGTGTCGGCGGCGGCGACTCTCAACTCCGACCTGTGCGGCAGCACGTACGCCAGAACAGCCATCCACCAACCGAGCGCCAGGGCACCGGCCCAGGCCGAGGCCTTGGCGACCGCGACGCTGCGGGCGACGGCCAAGGGGTGCAACCTGCCCCCGCCCACGCCGATCTGGCCCTCCCTGATGCGCCGGCGGACCGATACCGCCCACGCAGCCTCCGCGACCGCGACCGCCAGCAACGACAGTCCGGTCCACAGCGTGACGGGCGGGAAGTAGCGGTAGGACAGCCGAATGAACAGGTAGCTCACCACCGCGGCGATCAGCGCTGCCGCAGCGAGGTCCCGGGATCGAGTCACCCCGATCATCGGCGGTCCCGGCGCAGGACCAGTTTAGTCGGACGAACAGACTGCCGTTCGGCCCGATCAAGCTCCTCGAGCAGGTCCTTCACCGGGCGGCGACGTCCGTCGACGGTGAGTTCCGCCGACGGGTCGATGGCAAGCCAGGGGACCAGCACGAAGGCGCGCCGGTGCGCCTGTGGGTGGGGAAGGGTGAGCGTCGGCTCGTCGTTGCGGATGTCGCGGCCTGCGTCGGCGCACACGATGAGGTCGACGTCGAGGGTGCGCGGCCCCCACCGGAGGTCCCGCACCCGATCGTTCTCCCGTTCCAGCGCCTGCGCCCGGCCCAGCCAGGCGTGGGCGTCCATGGCGGCATCCTCGGCCACCAGGACTGCGTTGAGGAACTGATCCTGATCCACCCCGCCCCAGGGATCGCTCTCGAACACCGGCGACACCGCCCGAACGGAGTCGCCCAGTCCGTCGACCACCGACTGCAGGCGGGCCAGCCGATTTCCGAGGTTTGAACCGATCGAAAGGACGACTGTCGTCACGGTGCGAATCCCCCGGTGGCAGTCGTCACAGTGCGCCGCCGGCCGGGATGACGCGCCCGCGGCCACCGCGCCGCGACCGCCGGGCCACCACGGCAACGTCGGTGAAACTCAGCGGAATGGGCGCATCGGGCTTGTGGACGACGACCTCCACCGCGTGCACCCTGCTGTCAGCCATCACGTCCTCGGCGATCTCGGCGGCCACCGTCTCGATGAGGTTGCGGGCCGGACCGGCGACGATGTCCGCCGCGCGTTGCGCGAGGACCCCGTAGTCGAAGGTGTCCTTGAGGTCATCGCTGGCGGCGGCGTCGGCCAGGTCGATCCAGACGGTGACGTCGATCATGAAGTCCTGGCCGTCACGCCGTTCGTGGTCGAACACCCCGTGGTGGCCGCGGACGGTCAGCCCACGCAATTCGATCCGGTCAGCCATGTCATTCCCCTCCTGACTGCCAGGCCCCGACGACCTTCAGCGCGTCGACGCTGGCGCGCACATCGTGGACTCGCACTCCCCAGGCGCCGTGTAGCGCGGCCAGCGCCGAGACCACTGCAGTGGCGGTCTCTCTGCCGTCCGGCGATCGGGGCGTCCCGTCGACGCCTGCCAGGAGCGCCCCCAGAAAGCGCTTCCGAGACGCGCCCACCAGAACTGGAATTCCGGTTGAGACAAGGGTGTCCAGCGCCTGTAAGAGCGCCCAGTTGTGTCGGACGGTCTTGGCGAACCCCAGGCCGGGGTCGATGATCAGGTTCGCCGGATCGACCCCCGCCGACACCGCGGCGTCGACACCGGCAAGCAACTCGTCGCGAACTGCGGTGACCACGTTGGGATAGTCCGGGGCGTCATGCGGCTGGACTGCCTGCACTGATCGCCAATGCATCAACACCCACGGCACACCTGCCTCGGCAACTAGTGGCGCCATGGCAGGGTCCGCGCGGCCACCGCTGACATCGTTCACGACCGAGGCCCCATGCTCCAGAGCCGCACCCGCCACCGCCGCATGCATGGTGTCGATGCTGACCGTGACTCCTTGCGCGGCAAGGTCTTCGATCACCGGTAAGACTCGCGCGAGTTCAATCTTCGGGTCGATCCGAACGGCTCCGGGACGGGTGGACTCACCGCCGACGTCGATGATCGCGGCACCCTCGGCGGCGAGATCGAGACCGTGCTGCACCGCGCGCAACGGGTCGAGATAGCGGCCGCCGTCGGAGAACGAGTCGTCGGTGACGTTGACCACGCCCATCACCCGCACCCCGGCGGGCAGGAGCGCAGCGACCCGGGAATCGGCACCGGCGGGCAGGAGCGCAGCGACCCGGGGATTCAGTTCGCTCACTTGCGCAGGATGAGTTCCAGCGCCTCAGCCCGGGACGAGCTGTTCGTCTTGAACAGTCCGCGCACCGCGGAGGTGGTGGTCACCGCACCGGGCTTGCGCACCCCCCGCATGGCCATGCACAGATGTTCGGCCTCGACCACGACGATGACGCCACGGGGCTTCAGCTTGCGCATCACCGCATCGGCAACCTGAGCGGTCAGCCGCTCCTGCACCTGCGGGCGTTTGGCATAGAGGTCCACCACTCGGGCCAGCTTTGACAGCCCGGTCACGCGACCGTCTTCCCCGGGGATGTAGCCGACGTGCGCCATCCCGTGGAAAGCCACAAGGTGGTGCTCACAGGTGGAGTACATCGGAATCTGTTTGACCAGAACGAGTTCGCTGTGACCTTCGTCGAAGGTGGTGTCGAGCACGGCGTCAGGGTCGACGTACAGCCCGGCGAACATCTCCCGGAATGCCCGGGCGACCCGCCCGGGGGTGGCCTTCAAGCCGTCCCGGTCGGGGTCCTCGCCGACCGCGAGGAGGAGTTCCCGAACCGCCGCCTCAGCTCGCGGCTGGTCGAACTCAGGGATGTCGAACGTGACCGAATCAGACTCAGGCATGGGGGCTCCGTCAGTGTCTGGGGGCGGGTGTCGTCAGTGTCTGGTGGCAGGGGTCGACAAGTTACGGGCCAGCGTGGTGGCGACCGGGCTCTTCCACCGGATCGTCACCGGACGACGCCGGGGTACCGCCCTGACCGGGGTACCTCTGCTGCGGGGGCGGGTAGTGCTGACCGGGCTGGTGCTGACCGGGCTGGTGCTGACCGGGCTGGTTTCCGCCCCATCCGGGTGGCGGCGGGTACCAGTAGCCCGGCTGCTGCGGCGGAGGCCAACCCGGGGCCCGCCACCCGGCCGGCGCACCGTAATCGGGTTGGGTGGGACCGTTCGGATTCTGCTGCCCGGCGGAGTGAGCGCCGTTGCCGTTTCCGGCCCCCGGCGGCGGGCCGTGCTGCTGCGGCTGCTGGGCCGCCGCAGCGGCTGTCGCCTGGGCGATCGCTTTCTTGAACGCGGGTTCGGGCATCGGCATGGGCCATGGCTCGCCGCGTTCGATGGCCAACTCGCCCGGGGTCTTGATGGGGGGTTTATCCGACGGAATGCGGCCACCGAAGTCGTTGAAAACGGCCAACGGCGGACGCTTCTGCACGTTGGCGAAGATCGCCTGCAACTCGGCGCGGTGCAGGGTTTCCTTCTCCAACAGCTCACCGGCCAGCACGTCGAGAATGTCTCGATACTCGGTGAGGATCGCCCACGCCTCGGTGTGGGCGGCTTCGATGAGCTTGCGAACCTCGTCGTCGATGTCTCGGGCGACCTCATGGCTGTAGTCCGCCTGGGTTCCCATGGTGCGGCCCAGGAACGGATCGCCGTGCTCGGTGCCGTAGCGGACGGCGCCCAGTTTGGTGCTCATGCCGTACTCGGTGACCATCGCGCGGGCGATCTTGGTCGCCTGCTCGATATCGGAGACCGCGCCCGTGGTCGGCTCGCGGAACACCAATTCCTCGGCGGCGCGTCCGCCCATGGCGAACACCAGTCGGGCGATCATCTCCGAGCGGGTCATCAGACCCTTGTCGTCCTCGGGCACCGACACCGCATGCCCGCCGGTGCGGCCGCGGGCCAGGATGGTGACCTTGTAGATCGGCTCGATGTCGGGCATCGCCCATGCCGCCAGAGTGTGACCGCCCTCGTGATACGCGGTGATCTTCTTCTCCAGCTCACTGATGATCCGACCCTTGCGGCGCGGTCCGCCGATCACCCGGTCGACTGCCTCTTCCAGCGCCGCACCGGTGATGATCGTGCCGTTCTCCCGGGCAGTCAGCAGCGCCGCCTCGTTGATGACGTTGGCCAGGTCTGCACCGGACATGCCGACGGTGCGCTTGGCCAGGCCGTCCAGATCGGCGTCCGGCGACAGCGGCTTGCCCTGGGAGTGCACCCGCAGGACCGCCTTGCGGCCGGCCAGATCGGGGCTGGACACCGGGATCTGGCGGTCGAAGCGGCCGGGACGCAACAGTGCGGGATCCAGAATATCCGGCCGGTTGGTGGCCGCGATGAGGATGACGCCCTGACGCTCGCCGAAGCCGTCCATTTCCACCAGCAACTGATTGAGCGTCTGCTCCCGTTCGTCATGACCGCCACCCAGGCCCGCGCCGCGCTGGCGGCCGACGGCGTCGATCTCGTCGACGAAGATGATGCACGGGGAATTCTGCTTGGCCTGCTCGAACAGGTCCCGCACGCGCGAGGCGCCGACGCCGACGAACATCTCGACGAAGTCCGAGCCGGAGATGGTGAAGAACGGCACCCCGGCCTCACCGGCCACCGCGCGGGCCAACAGGGTCTTGCCGGTACCGGGCGGGCCGTAGAGCAGGACGCCCTTGGGAATCTTGGCGCCGAGGGCCTGGTAGCGACCCGGGTTCTGCAGGAAGTCCTTGATCTCGTAGAGCTCCTCGACCGCCTCGTCGGCGCCGGCCACATCGGCGAAAGTGGTCTGCGGCATGTCCTTGGACAGCAGCTTGGCCTTCGACTTGCCGAAACCGAAGCCCATCCGACCGCCGGTCTGCATCCGGGAGAACAGCACGAACAGACCGATGAGCAGCAGCAGCGGAAGCATGTACACCAGCAGCGAGCCCAGCAGGCTCGGCTGGTTGACCACGGTATTGGTCTTCACGCCTTTGGCGTTGAGCGAATCGAACAGCGACACGGCATAGCCGGTCGGGTACTTGGTGATGATCTTGGTCGAGTTGCCCGTGTCACCGTCGCCGCTCTTCAACTCCAGGCGAAGCTGTTGTTCCCGGTCGTCGATCTGGGCCAGCGTGGCGTTGCCGGAGTTGATTTGGGCCATGGCCACCGAGGTGTCCACCGGCTTGAAGCCCCTGGTGTCATCCCGGAAAAATAGAAACAGCCAGCCGAGAAACAGGATGACGGCGACCACAGTCACCGTTCGGATCACGTTTTTGCGGTTCATTCGGGCATGCGGCCTCTACAGGCCTTGTCCTTCCCTCAGGCTTGGCAGGAATCCCCAGATTACCGCTACCCCGATGACCGAGGGGGTCACCAGGGTTTCCGTCAGGGTTTGGTTCCCCCTCGCGGTGTGCTTGGCGGTGTGTTTGGCTACGCCTCGTGGCCATCATCAACGGTGGACGTCGACCCGGTGCCGTGTCGGGAGCGGTCGAACGGACAGCTGCAGTCAACGGCGTGCGCCTCCGGGTGCTGGAGGCGGGCCCGCCCGGCGGCCCCGTGGTTCTACTGGCCCACGGTTTCCCGGAACTGGCCTACTCATGGCGATACCAAATTCCCGCCCTGGCGGCTGCCGGCTTCCACGTGCTCGCGCCGGACCAGCGCGGATACGGCGGTTCGTCATGTCCCGACGACGTCGACGCCTACGACATCACCGCCCTGAGCGGGGACCTGATCGGGCTGCTCGACGGCGTCGGCGCCGAACGCGCGGCGGTCATCGGCCACGACTGGGGCGCGGTGGTGGCGTGGAGCACCGCTCTGCTGCACCCGGACCGGGTCGCGGCCGTCGCGGGACTCAGCGTCCCGCCGGTACCTCGGCCGCTGACGCCACCGACCCAGGCTTTCCGCCGGATCTTCGGCGACCGTTTCTTCTACATCCTGTACTTCCAGCAGCCCGGCGCCGCAGATGCGGAGATGGCCGGGGATCCGGGCCGGGCGATGCGGCGGATGTTCGGCGGCATGCGAGCACCTGCCGACGATGCGGCGGCACTGCGGATGCTCGCACCCGGACCGGCGGGATTCATCGAACGGCTCGCCGAGCCCGCCCAGCTACCGGACTGGCTCAGCTCGGCGGACCTCGACTACTACGTTGCCGAGTTCAGCCGGACCGGGTTCACCGGAGCGCTGAACTGGTATCGCAACTTCGACCGCAACTGGCAGATCATGGCCGAACCGGTGACCACGACGATCGCCGTCCCTGCGCTGTTCATCGGCGGTACCGACGACCCGGTACTCAACTTCACCAAGATCGACCGGGCCCTCGAGGTCGCCGTGGGACCGTACCGGCAGGTGATGCTCGACGGCGCCGGTCACTGGATCACCCAGGAACGCCCAGCGGAGGTCAATGCCGAGTTGCTCGGCTTCCTCAACGAAGCGCGGTGGTGGTGAGGGCTGGGATACGGTTGGCTGTGCTTAACCGACGCGCGCTGATGACCTGCGCCGCAGTTCTGTTGACAGCGGCCGGCGTTTCCGGATGCGACACCCAAAGCCCGGCGCAGGACCATCACCGGCAGGTGACGGTTGTCGGTTCGGGCGAGGTGCAGGGTATGCCCGACACCCTGACCGCCGACGTCGGCATCGAGGTCACCGCACCTGACGTCACCGCGGCGATGAACCAGGCCAGCCAGCGGCAGCGGGCGGTCATCGACGCACTGACCGCGCGCGGGATCGACGCCAAGGACATCAGCACCACGTCGGTGAGCCTGCAACCGCAGTACGGCGAGAATTCCGCGGTCACCGGATACCGGGCGGACAACTCGATCAGGGTGACCATGCGTGAACTCGACGTCGCCCCGGCCACCCTGGCGATCGTTGTCAACGTCGGCGGCAATGCCGCCCGGATCAACGGGATCAGCTACTCCATCGCCGACGATTCGGCTCTGGTCAGTGACGCGCGGGCGCGGGCGTTCACCGACGCCGAGAAACGGGCCAGGCAGTACGCGGAGTTGGCCGGGCTGTCGCTGGGCACGGTGATCTCGATTTCCGAAACGTCCGGCGGCGGTCCCACCCCGATGCCGATGCCGGTGGAACGCGGGGCTCCGATGGCCGCCGCCGACGTCCCGCTGTCACCCGGCGAGCAGACGGTGAGTTTCTCGGTGACGGCCGTCTGGGAGCTGTACTGAGCCGGTCCGCCGGTCAGCCGTCCTGGTAGACCTTGGGGTCGAGGGTGCCGATGTAGGGCAGATCCCGATAGCGCTCGGCGTAGTCCAGCCCGTAGCCGACGACGAAGTCGTTGGGGATGTCGAATCCGATGTAGCTGATGTCCACGGCGGCCCGCACCGCGTCGGGTTTGCGCAGCAGGGTGCACACCCGCAGTGAACGTGGCTGGCGGGTGGCGAGATTGCGCAGCAGCCAGGACAGCGTGAGACCCGAGTCGACGATGTCCTCGACGATCAGCACGTCCCGATCGGCGATATCGCGGTCGAGGTCCTTGAGGATCCGCACCACACCGGAGGACGAGGTGCTCGATCCGTAGGAGCTGACGGCCATGAACTCCAGCTGTGTGGGCAGGGGAATCTCGCGAGCCAGGTCGCTGACGAACATGACCGCACCCTTGAGCACAGTCACCAGGAGCAGATCCCGGCCGGCCAGCTTGTCGGCGTAGTCGCGTCCCACCTCCGCCGCCAGTTCGGCGGTTCGGGCCTGAATCCGATCCTCGGACAACAACACGGACTCGATGTCTCCGGGATACAGCTCATGCGCTGACACGTGCACAGCGTGCCATGCCGGACCCGCTGCAACCAATCAGACCGCCTCGGTACGTAGTCGCAGGACGGCTCCGTGCCGTTCGGCGAACATGCGCGTGCGCGGCATCCGGCAGCCGACGGCGACTCCGCCCTGTCCCCGCCAGCCGGTCACCAGGGTGTCGACGGCGCGGATCTGGGTGTCGATCAGCCCGACGGCACCTTCGGCAAGCAGCCACCCCCTCAGCACCCGCCGGCGCAGGGCGTCGGGCAACTCCCGCACGGCGTCAACCCGCAGTCCGGTTTCGCCCAACGCGCCCGCGAGGTGGTCCGCGGCCATCCCGTCGAGCAGGTCGGTGTCCTCCCGCAGTGCCACCGCGGTTCGGGCCAGCGCCTCGGCCACCCCGCCACCGAGCACGTCTTCCAGCAGTGGCAGCACTTCGCGCCGCAGTCGCACCCGGGTGTACCGGGGGTCGGTGTTGTGTGGGTCGTCCCAGGGAGTCAGCCCGAGCTCGGCACACGCGGCGACGGTGGTGCTTCGGCGCACGGCCAGCAGTGGGCGAAACCACGGTGGATCGCAGACCGTCATACCGGCCACCGACCTCGCCCCCGAGCCGCGGCCCAGCCCCAGCAGCACCGTTTCGGCTTGATCGTCGAGGGTGTGACCGAGCAACACCGGAGCGCCGTCACGGGCGGAGTCCAGCGCCGCGTAGCGGGCGGTCCGGGCGGCCGCCTCCGGTCCGCCCGCAGCGCCGACGCGTACCGGCAAGACCAGTGCGCTGACACAGCCGAGGTCCAGCGCCACGGCTCGGGCGGTGGCGGCCACCGCCTCCGAACCGGCCTGCAGTCCGTGGTCGACGATCAGGGCTGTGGTCGGTAGCACGGCTGCGGCGGCGGCAGCCAGTGCCACCGAGTCCGGGCCCCCGGAAACCGCGACGCACCAGGACCGCTCGTCCGGCAAACTGGCTTCAGCGAAGCCGGCCACCGCCTCGCGCAGCCGGTTCAGAGCACCCGGTCGACCCACAGCGCGGGATTCTCGATCTCGTGGGGCAGTGGCAGGGCGTCGGGTCCGGACCACACCGTGTTGAAGCCCGCCATACCGGCCCGGGCCACGACCTCGTCGACGAACGCCTTGCCACGGGTGTACTGGCTGAGTTTGGCGTCGATCCCGAGCAGCGCCCGCAGCACCCGTTGCAGCGGCGGCTGGGGCCGGTGCCGGCGGTCGTCGAAGCGCCGCCGGATCAAGTGCACCGATGGCACGACCGCCGATCCGACGGCGTCCATGACGTGATCGGCATGCCCTTCCAGCAGGGTTCCCAGCACCAGCAACCGATCGAGCGCATCCCGCTGCGGCTCGGCGACCATCGCGCGAAGCACTCCGATGACGCCGGTGGGGCCGGCCTCACTCCCGCCGGGGCCCGACATGCCGGCCCGCTCCCTGAGCAGGCCGGCGAGCCGGCCGGCCACCTCCAGGACGTCGTCGTCACGTCCGGCGGTCACCACGGCGAGGGTGTCGGCCATGTACCGCGACAGCCACGGGTTCGCGGTGAACTGAACCCGGTGGGTCACTTCGTGCAGACACACCCATAGCCGGAAGTCCCGCGGGGGCACCCGCAACTGGCGCTCCGCCGCGATGACATTGGGGTACACCAGCAGCAGATCGCCGCCGTCGGCGGTGAAGGGGTCGAACTGGCCGAGGATGCCGGCCGATACGAACGCCAGCACGGCACCGGTCTGCGCGCCGGCCAGGCGCCCGGTGACGGCGCCGAGGCCGGCACCGAAACCGGCACCGCCCCCGGCAACCACCCTCAGGCCGGGGCCGGAGCCGACCGCGGGACCGAACCCGGCCGCCCCAGCGCCCGGTGCTGGACCGCCACCGGCCATCACCCGCAAGGAGTTCGCGGCCGCCCGGATCCACTCCCGCCGGTCGATGATGCGGGCATCGCGCGCGGGACCGTCCACCGACAGACCGGTGACCTCGCGCACATGTGCCTCCGCGCGCCGAGAAGCCTCGGCAAGATCGTCGATCACCTGGGCGCGGGTGTAGTCGGTGGTGGGCGGACCGGGGCGGGCCAGCCTGGCCCCGACCGCGCCGGCGAACTGCCAGTCGACGGCACCCCCGGACAGCGGGGGCGCTGGCCGGCTCATGTGCAACCGCAGGTACGGAGCCTGCCGGCCAGTGCGTCGAGGGCGGTGCGGCCCTCATTCCCGGCGTTGTTGGAGATGAACGCGAAGGTGAGCACCCGGCCGCTGGTGTCGGTGACGATCCCGGCCAGCGCGTTGGTCTTGGTCAGCGAACCCGTTTTCGCCCGCAGCCAGCCCGCCGAGGAGTTCTGGATATCGGTGGTGATGAACCGGTCGGAGAGGGTGCCACTGCCCGCGGCAACCGGCAGCAGATCGACCAGTGGCCGCAGTTCGGGCTGATCGGGTCCGGCCGCGACGTTGACGACCTCGTCGAGCGTCAAGGCGGTGAGCAGGTTGGCCACCGACAGGCCACTGGAGTCGACCAGCGACGCTCCGGTCACGTCGATACCGGCGGCGGCGAGCTTGCTCAGCGTGGCCTCGGCGGCACCGGCGAAACTCAAAGGCCGGCCGGTGGCCTTGGCGACCTCGCGACCGATGGTCTCCGCCATCACATTGTCCGAGGTGTACATCATCTGGCGCAGTCGCTCCATCAGTGGCGCCGACTGCACAGAGGCCAGTTGCCGGCCGCCTGCAGGCCCCGGCGCGAACGTCACCCGGTCGGCGCCCAGTCCGAGCGCGGCCGCCAGGGCCCGGCCGGCGTCGAGTGCCGGGGTGGGCGACCGGCGGGACTCCACGGTCGTCGGCTGGATACGGCCGGCGTCGAGCATGACCGACTGGATGGGGGAGATGTCACCGCCATCGATATCCGCGGGATCCCATCCCGGGGCCATATCCGGACCGGTGAACAACGACGTGTCGACCTGCACCCCAGTGGCCTGCACGCCGCTCTTGCGGACCTGATCAGCCAGATCCGCGATCCGCGCCGCGCCCTTGTACCAGGTGGACTCCCCCGGCGGAGCCGCCGACAGGGTCGGATCGCCGCCGCCGACGAGGACCACCACACCCGGCATCCGGGTCTGATCGGCGGCCTGTACGACGGTGCTGACCCGAGCATCGCGGTTCAGTGTGAGCAAAGCGGCGGCCGCGGTCAGCACCTTGTTCGTCGAGGCCGGCTGCATGGGCACGTTGGCCCGCTGCTCCCAGATCTGATCGCCGGTCTGCGCATCGGTGATGCGACCGGTCAGCGAGCCCAGGTTCGGATCGGCCAGGGCCGAGGCAAGGGCAGCCGTCATCCCGGTCGTACTGGGCACCGCCGCCGAGTCCGGGACCGGGACGATGCCCGGACTGGCACTGACCAGAGGGCGCGGCGGCGGGACCATCGCGTCGCTGCGGCCACCGGAGTTCAGCACCGCGGCAGCAGCGACAACCGCGGCCACCACCGCGATCACCACTACGGCGATCACCACGTGGTGGCGGCGCACCATCCCGGACATCTATCCCTCACTCACTGAAACCCAACCTGGCGGCTGAAACTCAACCTGCCGAAAATCCCCGCGCGGAACCGCTCAGAGCCTGTGAAGGCCGCCGACCGCCTCATTCTGCCCAACAGGTGCGGATGCGACCAGTTGCCCGACCGGACGATGCGCCACCCAAGTGCTGGACGCAATGTGCGCAACGTGCCGGTCACCGGCGGTCACGCTCCGTTAGGGTGTCTCCCGTCGCCAACGGGCGGCAAGGCCGGACAACTCGCGGAAGTTCAGCGGTGAAGGAGTGCGCGGTGCAGTTCGACGTCACGATCGAGATCCCCAAGGGCCAGCGCAACAAGTACGAGGTCGATCACGTGACCGGTCGGCTGCGCCTGGACCGCCACCTTTACACCCCGATGGGTTATCCAGCCGATTACGGCTTCATCGAGGACACGCTGGGCGAGGACGGCGACCCACTCGACGCCTTGGTGCTGCTCCCGGAATCGGTACATCCCGGCGTCATCGTCGAGGCGCGACCGGTCGGCATGTTCCGAATGGTCGACGAGGCCGGCGGTGACGACAAAGTCGTCTGCGTCCCGGCCGGCGACGAGCGCTGGGACCACATCCAGGATCTAGCCGACATTCCCAAGCACGAACTCGCCGCGATCAAGCACTTCTTCGTGCATTACAAGGACCTCGAACCCGGAAAGCATGTGGAGGCGGCCGATTTCGTCGGCCGCGCCGATGCGGAGGCCGAGATCGAGCGGTCGCGGCAACGCTTCGCAACCGAAGGGCACTGACCCCGGGTCACCCGCGCTCCTAACCCACCGGACAGGATTTTCCTGGCTGTAACACGGGGTAACCCGGCTGTGCCCTGCGTTTCCGATGATGACGGTGTGTTGATGCACCAGGACATCGGGCTTGAGGCCTTCAACCGGTTGCCCTACCGAAAGGCGCTGCACGCCCTCTACGAATGCTGCAACAGCGTCGCGATGGCCACCGAACTGGTACGCGGCCGCCCCTACCCCAGTCACGCCGCACTGTTCGCCCGTGCCGACGCCGTGCTGTTCGGGCTGCCGGAGGACTGTATCGACGAGATCATGCAGGCCTACCCCAGCGTCGGTAGCCGGCCCGGCAGCGCCTGGTCGCATTCCGAGCAATGTTCGGTGTGGGATTCACGTCCCGCGGTGATGGAGGAGTTGCGCGCCGCGGCCGACGAGTACAGCGGACGTTTCGGGTTCGGATTCGTCATGCACGTCGGCGCACTCGCCGAGGACTGCCCGGCACCCGGGGTCATTACCGCCATCGGCGACCGGATGCACAACGATGTGGAGACCGAGCGCAAGGTGGCTCGCAACGAGATCGCCAAACTCAACCGCAGCCGACTGGAGCGGATGCTGGGCCCTGAGGGCGGCTACAACAACTGGGGCTGACGCCCGGGCGACAACTCGGGGCTGATCAGTCCCGGGAGAGCCGGGTCTTCACCAGACTGGCGACCATGGTCAGGAACAACGTCAGCACGATGACCGCCAGGCTCAGTAGCGTCGGAATCTCCGGCACCGGCACCGGGTCGCCACCGTTGATGAACGGCAGTTCGTTCTCGTGCAGGGCGTGCAGCAACAACTTCACACCGATGAAGAACAGAATGAACGCCAGCCCCTGGGACAGATACACCAGCCGGTTCAGCAGATCACCGAGCAGGAAGTACAGCTGACGCAGGCCCATCAACGCGAAAACGTTGGCGGTGAAAACCAGATAGGGCTCCTTGGTCAGACCGTAGATCGCCGGGATGGAGTCCAATGCGAAGAGCAGATCAGTGGTGCCGAGCGCGACGATCACCAGGAACATCGGTGTCATCACCCGCTTATTGCCCTGCTTGAGGTAAAGCTTCAGCCCGTCCCACTTGTCGGTGGTGTTGAGGTAGGTCTTGGCGAACCGCACCACCGCGTTGTCTGCGTCATCGCTGTGCTCGGTGTCGCGCACCAACTTGACCGCGGTGACCACCAGGAACGCGCCGAAAATGTAGAACATCCAGGAAAACTGGTTGATCGCCACAGCGCCCAGCGCGATGAAGACGCCCCGGAACACCAACGCCAGCACGATCCCGACGAGCAGTGCCTGCTGCTGATAGACCTTGGGCACGTTGAAACTCGCCATGATGATGATGAAGATGAACAGGTTGTCCACTGAGAGGCTGTACTCGGTGAGCCAGCCCGCGTAGAACTCCAACCCGAACTGGCTACCGTGGAAGTGCCACACCCACAGCCCGAAGCCGATCGCCAGCAGGACGTAGATCGATAGCGCGACCACGCATTCACGCCGGCTTGGCTCATGGGGGCGACGAACCGAGAACAACACGTCGAAGATCAGGACGGCCAGGGTGGCCCCGAGGGTGATCCCCCACTCCATGGTGGACACGTTCATTGCGATGGGACCTCCGGCCGTCGTGGACAAACCAAGCCAACACGCCCGAGGTCTCTTCCGCCGCTCGGCTACAACACCCCGGACGGCCCGCGGAACCGGAAAGCCGCCCGGATGCTGTCCGGACGGCCGACGTGGTGACGACGCCGCGGCGAAGGAATACTCCCCTCTGCCGGACCAGTCTCGCAGGTGCCCGACCGCGCCGCGCGTCGCGCCCTAGGATTCGAAGCCGTGGCGATGCCGGAAATCCCCTCGCAATACCTGCGGTCGGGCCATGCCCCGGCGCCGCGGACGTTGATCGACATCATCTACGACACCGCGGCGCGGTACCCAGAGGCGACTGGTATCGACGACGGCGAGGTGCAGCTGACCTACGCCGAGATGCTCGTCGATATCGAGGCGGGTGTGCAGTGGCTGGCGGCCCGCGGTATCGGCCGCGGCGACCGGGTCGGTATCCGGATGCCCTCAGGCTCCTACTCGCTGTACATGGCCATCCTGTCCACGCTGGCCGCCGGCGCGGCCTATGTGCCGGTGGATGCCGATGACCCCGACGAGCGCGCCGAGTTGGTGTTCGGCGAGGCCGGGGTGGCCGGGGTGATCACCGAGTCCGGTCTCAAACGCGGTCCCGGCTCGTCACGGGGTTGGAGCGTCGCCGCCCCGCAACCCGGGGACGACGCGTGGATCATCTTCACCTCGGGATCCACCGGTGTCCCGAAGGGAGTCGCCGTCAGCCACCGCAACGCCGCCGCGTTCGTCGACGCCGAGGCCCGAATGTATCTGCGGGACAATCCGATCGGACCGGGTGACCGGGTACTGGCAGGCCTGTCGGTCGGGTTCGACGCCTCCTGCGAGGAGATGTGGCTCGCGTGGCGGTACGGGGCGTGTCTGGTCCCGGCGCCACGCTCCCTGGTGCGCAGCGGCATGGACCTCGGCCCCTGGCTGGTGTCCCGGGACATCACCGTGGTGTCCACCGTTCCGACGCTGGCCGCGCTCTGGCCGGCGGAGGCACTGGAGGCGGTGCGACTGCTGATCTTCGGAGGCGAGGCCTGTCCTCCGGATCTGGCCGAACGGCTGGCCTCCGGTGAAGACGGCATCAACCGCGAGGTGTGGAACACCTACGGCCCCACCGAGGCGACCGTGGTGGCGTGCGGCGCACGACTGGGCGGCGGCCCGGTCAGCATCGGACTCCCCCTCGACGGCTGGGATCTGGCCGTGGTCGACAATGCCGGCCAACAGGTCGGCTGGGGCGAGGTCGGGGAACTGGTGATCGGCGGGGTCGGCCTGGCCCGCTACCTGGATCCGCAGAAGGACGCCGAGAAGTACGCGCCGATGCCGACCCTGGGCTGGCCACGCGCCTATCGCAGTGGAGACCTGGTCCGGCTGGAACCCGACGGCCTGTACTTCCAGGGCCGTGCCGACGATCAGGTGAAAGTGGGTGGGCGACGCATCGAACTGGGCGAGGTCGACTCCGCACTGGTGCACCTGCCCGGGGTCAGCGGCGGCGCCGCCGCGGTCCGTCGCTCCGCGACCGGCACCCCGATTCTGGTCGGCTACGTGGCGTCGGCGGACCCGGACTTCGATCTGGCCGCCGCTCGCACCGAACTCGCCAATTCGCTTCCAGCAGCGCTGGTTCCGCGCCTGGTGCTCGTCGATGAGCTGCCGACCCGGACATCCGGGAAGGTGGACCGCGACGCGCTGCCCTGGCCACCGCCGGGCGACACCCCCGATGTCGGCGCACAGCTCGGCGGCACCATGGGTCGGCTCGCGAGTTTGTGGCAGGACATCCTCGGCACCGTGGTCGACGGCCCGGAGGCCGACTTCTTCGCCCTCGGCGGCGGTTCGCTGTCCGCCGCACAGCTCGTGGTGGCATTGCGGCCGCAGTACCCCGAGATGACCGTCGCCCACCTCTACGACCACCCACGGCTCGGCTCCCTGGCGGGCTTCCTGGACGAGGCCGCCGCAGACTCCCCGGCGCCCGCTGCCGTCGCCCCCCGCACCGTGCACCCCACGCCGGTCGGCACCCGGATCGCCCAGGTGGCGCTGACCGTGCCGTTGGCCACCCTCACGGCGGCGCAGTGGCTGACCTGGCTGGCCGTGCTCAACAACACGCTGGTCGCAGTGCATCCGTTGCCGTGGTTGGTGCCCGTCGACTGGTGGCTGGTCATCGCGGCGTTCGTGGTGTTCGTGTCACCGCTCGGGCGAATGGCGATCGCGGTGGCGGGCGCGCGCCTTCTGCTCCGGCGGCTCGAGCCCGGCACCTATCACCGCGGCGGCAGCGAGCACCTGCGGGTGTGGCTGGCAGAGCGACTGGCCGAGGCCAGCGGCGCGGAGAACCAGGCCGGAGCACCCTGGCTGGTGTACTACGCCCGGGCGCTGGGCAACAGTGTCGGCAAGGGAGTCGACCTGCACTCGGCCCCGCCGGTCACCGGGATGCTCACCCTGGGCCACCGCAGTTCGGTGGAACCCGAGGTCGATCTCACCGGGCACTGGATCGACGGGGATCTCTTCCACGTCGGCCCGATCACCATCGGCAACGATGCCACCATCGGGGCCCGGACAACACTGCTGCCCGGTGCCGTGATCGGTAAGGATGCCGATGTCGCCGCCGGGTCGGCGGTGGTCGGCAAGGTCAAGAACGGTCAGTACTGGCAGGGTTCACCGGCGGTGAAGTCCGGCAAGGCCCGCCACCCCTGGCCGGACCACCGTCCGCCGCGCGCCGCACACTGGGTGGCGATCTACGGAGTGTCCTCGCTGTTGTTGGGCGGGCTGCCCCTGGTGTCACTGGCCGCCGGACTGGCCGTCGTCGGGTGGGGTGCCCGCGGCACGTCGACCCTGTCCGGCGCCGCTGTCGCGGCCCTGCCCTGGATTCCGGTGGCCACCCTGGCCGCGCTGGCCGTCTACGCCGTACTGACCGTGATCGGCGTGCGCATCCTCGCGATCGGCCTGCGCGAGGGCTACCACCCGGTCCGCAGCCGGATCGGCTGGCAGTTGTGGGCCACCGAACGTCTGATGGACGCCGCGCGGAACTACCTGTTCCCGCTCTATGCCAGCCTGCTGACCCCGGTGTGGCTGCGCATCCTGGGCGCCCGTATCGGCCGGGACACCGAGATCTCGACCGCCCTGCTCACCCCGAAGTTCACCGAGGTTGAAGACGGCGCATTCCTGGCCGACGACACCATGGTGGCCTCCTACGAACTGGGCGGCGGCTGGATCCACGTCGCCAAGGCCACCGTAGGGAAGCGGGCGTTCCTCGGGAACTCCGGAATCACCCAGCCCGGCCGACGGGTGCCCGACGACGGCCTGGTCGCGGTGCTCTCCGCCACCCCGCCCAAAGCCAAGCGCGGTTCGTCGTGGTTGGGCAGTCCACCGATCCGGTTGCGCCGGAACGCCGACACCGCCGACTCGGCGCTGACCTACAACCCGCCGCTGCGCCTGAAGATGATGCGCGCGGCGGTCGAGACCTGCCGGCTGATTCCGGTCGTGCTGACCTTCGCGATCGGCACGGCGGTGCTGGCCGCCTTGCAAGCCCTCATCCTCCTCGGCGGCTACGGGCTGGCCGCTCTGGGCGGGGGTGTGGTGCTACTGGCGGCCGGGGCAGTGGCCTGCGGTTCGGCAGTGGTGGCGAAATGGCTCGTGGTGGGACGGATCAGATCCGGCGAACAGCCGCTGTGGTCGTCGTTCGTGTGGCGCAACGAGGTAGCGGACACCTTCGTCGAAGCCGTCGCCGCACCGTGGTTCGCCCGCGCCGCGAGTGGGACCCCGGTGATGAACGTTTGGCTGCGCGCACTCGGGGCGAAGATCGGCCGCGGAGTGTGGTGCGAGACCTACTGGCTGCCGGAGGCGGACCTGGTGTCCCTCTGCGACGGCAGCACCGTCAACCGGGGCTGTGTGGTGCAGACCCATCTCTTCCACGATCGCATCATGCGAATGGACACCGTCGTCCTCGAGGACGGCGCGACACTCGGACCGCATTGCGTGGCGTTGCCCGCCTCACGCATCGGCGCCGGAGCGACCGTCGGACCGGCCTCACTGGTGATGCGTGGTGACGAGGTTCCGTCGTCGACCCGCTGGCAGGGCAACCCCATCGCGCCGTGGTCGGCGTCGGGTAAGAAGTCCAAGTCCGCGAAGTCCGCACCAGGAGGTGGACGGGCGTGAAGCGCCCCGCCAAGAAGGGCAGCCGGCCGCCCGTCATCGATCCGTATATTCCGCACAGCGGGAACTTTGGCTATCGGGTGTCACGCTACGACCTCGATCTCGATTACAAGATGGCCAGCAACCGGCTGTCCGGCACCGCCACCGTCACCGCCGCCACCCTGGCCTCGTTACGCACCTTCACCCTGGATATCTCCGACGCCCTGAGCGTCAGCAAGGTCACCGTCAACGGCAGACGCCCCGCCCATTTCACGACGTCGGCGGGCAAGCTTCGCATCCGTCTGGACGCCCCGCTGCCCGCGGGATCGGCGATGTCGGTCATGGTGCGCTACGGCGGCACCCCCAGACCGATCCGGAGCATCTGGGGAACCGTGGGTTTCGAGGAGTTGTCCAACGGCGCGCTGGTCGCCGGGCAGCCGAACGGCTCGCCGTCGTGGTTCCCCTGCGACGATCACCCCAGCGCCAAGGCGAGCTACCGGATCAAGGTCAGCACCGACAGCCCCTACCGGGTCATCGCGCCCGGCGAACTGGTGTCACGGCGAGTTCGGGCAGCGCAGACCGAATGGACCTTCGAGCAACCCGAGCCCACATCGACCTACCTGGCCACCTTGCAGATCGGCGTCTACCAGCAACACCGGCTTCCCAAGACGACGGTTCCGATGCAGGTTTTCCTGCCGCAGCGGCTGAAAGCAGCCTTCGACCACGACTTCGCCCGCCAACCGCAGATGATGAAACTCTTCGTCAAACTGTTCGGCCCCTACCCTTTCGAAGCGGGCTACACGGTCGTCGTGACCGATGACGAACTGGAGATACCCCTTGAGGCCCAGGGGATGTCGATCTTCGGGGCCAACCACTGCGACGGCAGCCGGGGACACGAACGGCTGGTCGCCCACGAGTTGGCCCACCAGTGGTTCGGCAACAGCGTCACCGCGCGGCGGTGGCGCGACATCTGGCTGCACGAGGGTTTCGCCTGTTACGCCGAGTGGTTGTGGGCGGAGCACTCCGGCGGCCCGACCGCCGCGAACCTGGCCCGACAGCACCACCGCCGCCTCGCCGCGCTACCCAAGAACCTGCTGCTCGCCGACCCCGGGCCGGCCGACATGTTCGACGACCGGGTCTACAAGCGCGGCGCCCTGACCCTGCACGCACTGCGCGGGGTGATCGGCGACCAGAAGTTCTTCGCACTGCTACGCGACTGGACCACCCGGTTCCGGCACGGCACGGCTGTGACCGACGACTTCACCGGACTGGCCGCTAACTACGCCGACGTTTCGCTGCGGCCGTTATGGGACGCCTGGCTGTACTCGACGGGTCTCCCGCCGCTGTGACCGACGGCGGGAACGCGACCGCCGGACCCGTCGCGCGGGGAAGCGTGGCGCGAGTCGGGATCGCGACCGCCGTCACCGCCGTATGCGGCTACGCGGTGCTGTACCTGGCCGCACGCACCCTCGACCCGGCCGGCTTCTCGCTGTTCGGGGTGTTCTGGGGTGCGTTCGGGTTGGTGACAGGTGCCGCCAACGGGCTACTCCAGGAGGCCACCCGGGAGGTGCGACACGGCCGGCACAGCCCGCCGGCGGCCGGCGACCCACACACGCGACCGATGTGGGTGGCCGCCGCGGTGGGTTTGGCCGCCGCCCTCGCCATAGCAGTCACCGCGCCCTGGTGGTCACCACACATCTTCACCGCGTCGACCGGACTGTCGGTGGTCCTGCTGGCGGTCGGCCTCGCCGGCTTCTGCCTGCACGCCACCCTGCTGGGCATGCTGGCCGGAGTCGGACGATGGACCGCCTACGGCTCGCTGATGGTCACCGACGCCGTCATCCGGGTGCTGATCGCCCTCGCGACCTTTCTGCTCGGGTGGGGGCTGGTCGGCTTCCTGTGGGCGACGGTGGCCGGCGCGGTGGCCTGGGTGCTGCTCCTGATGGTCTCCACGACCGCCCGTTCGGCGGCCCGACTGACCACCGGCGGGAGTGTGGGGACATTCCTGCGCGGGTCGGCGCATTCGATCGCCGCGGCCGGGGCCAGCGCCATCCTGGTGATGGGCTTTCCCGTGCTGCTGAAGGCGACCTCCGGGGAACTCGGCGCCGCCGGCGGCGTGGTGATCCTCGCCGTCACTCTCACCCGGGCGCCGCTTCTGGTGCCGCTGACAGCCATGCAGGGCAATCTCATCGCCCACTTCGTCGACGACGGCCGCCGGGCCGGTCGGCTGAAGCCACTGCTGATGCCGGCCGCGGCCGTCGGTGCACTCGGGTTGGTGGGGATCGTCGCCGCAGCGGCGCTGGGACCGTGGTTGCTGCGTCAGGCGTTCGGTCCCGAGTACCAGACCAGCGGCGCACTGTTGGCCTGGTTGACCGCCGGCGCGGTATCAGTCGCCCTGCTGACCCTGACCGGCGCGGCGACGGTGGCGGCGGCCCTGCACCGTGCCTACTCGATAGGCTGGGTAGGCGCCACTGTCGCGGCCGCGGCCCTGTTGACCCTGCCCCTCGACCTGGAGTCGCGCACCGTCGTCGCGCTGCTGTGTGGTCCGCTGGTCGGAATCGCCGTACACCTGGCCGCACTGGCCCGCTCCGAGTAACCGGCGGGGGGTAGTTTTATGGACATCGAAACAGCGGACACCCCCCCCCGGGAACGCACGCACAGCGGACGTCTGGATCATCGTTCCCGCCTTCAACGAGGCTCAGGTCATCAATACCGTCGTCCGCGAGTTGCGTTCGACATTTCCCCACGTGGTGTGCATCGATGACGGCAGCGGCGACGGCACCGCCGATATCGCCCTGGCGGCGGGCGCCCATGTGGTGACCCATCCGGTGAACCTCGGTCAGGGCGCGGCGATTCAGACCGGCGTGGAATACGCCCGCAGCCGGCCCGGTGCCGGCGTGTTCGCCACCTTCGACGCCGACGGCCAGCACCGGGTGTCCGATGTCGTCGCGATGATCGAACGACTCAGGGGCGGCGACGTCGACATCGTGATCGGAACCCGGTTCGCACCGTCGAGTGCCGGCCGCACCCCGCTGCTCAAGCGGGTGATCCTGCGAGCCGCGGCATGGCTGAGTCCGGCGAGCAGGAGGCTGGGCCTCACCGACTCCCACAACGGTCTGCGGGTGTTCAACCGGACGGTCGCCGACAATCTGACCCTGACCATGAGCGGGATGAGCCATGCCGGGGAGTTCGTCGCCCTGATCGACGAGAACGGCTGGCGGGTGACCGAACAACCGGTCGAGATCCGCTACACCGACTACTCGATGTCGAAAGGTCAGCCCCTGCTCAACGGGGTCAACATCGTCTTCGACGGGTTTCTGCGCGGGAGGATGCGCCGGTGAGCTGGATACAGGTGCTGCTGATCTCCGCGGTGCTGGCACTTCTGGTGTACCTGCTGCGGTCCCGCACCAACGCCAAGGCCAAGGCCTGGGTCAAGGTGGGCTACCTGCTGTTCGTGATCACCGCGGTCTACGCCGTGCTGCGCCCGGACGACACCACCGTGGTGGCCAACTGGCTGGGCGTGGACCGTGGTGCAGACCTGCTGACCTATGCCCTGGTGATCGCGTTCGTGTTCACCACACTCAGCACCTATCTGCGATTCAAGGAACTCGAGTTGCGCTACGCCCGACTGGCCCGCGCGGTCGCCCTGCGGAACGCCCGGACACCGGAGCACTGACGCACCAGCCGGTCGCCGGGCAGTGCCCGGGCCCGGGCCCGTGAAACGTTGCCGTCAATGGGTGGACCGGAAGTACTCGACGGTCCGGCGCAACCCCTCCGCGAGCGCGATCTGCGGACTCCAGCCCAGTGTCGATCGCGCCTGCGACGCGTCGAGACATGACCGACGAAGGTCCCCCAGCCGCGGCGGGGCGAAGGTCGGATCGTCGGCAACCCCGACAGCCGCCGCGACCGCACTGTGCAGTGCGCGATCGCTGGTCTCCACCCCGGTGCCGATGTTGAATCGCAGCCCGGAACCGTCCGGGCCGGCGGCCCGGATGAACGCGTCGACGACGTCGTCGACGTAGACGTAGTCACGAGTGTTGGTGCCGTCACCGAAGAGTCTCGTCGGCCGTCCGGCCAGCATCGCCCTGGCGAATACGGCGACCACACCGGCCTCGCCGTGCGGGTCCTGGCGTGGCCCATAGACGTTGGACGGCGCGATGTGGGTGCAGTCCAGTCCGTACAGACTGCGGAAACTCGCGAGGTACAACTCAGCGGCGACCTTGCTGGCGGCGTACGGCGAGGCCGGAGCGACCGGAGCGACCTCAGCGGTGGGATAACGCTGAGGCACACCGTAAACGGCACCTCCCGAGGAGGTGTTGACGATCTTGCGCACGCCCGAGCGCCGAGCCGCCTCGGCGAGCCGAACGGTGCCCACCGCGTTGACCAAGGCGTCGAACTCGGGCTCGTCCACCGACCGGCGCACGTCGATCTGCGCGGCCAGGTGGAACACCAGTTCCGGACGGGTGTCCGCGAGCAACCGGTTGAGGTCGGCATCGACGATATCGGCCTGCATGAAATCGAACCGGGCCTGCCGGCGGGCGTGGTCGAGGTTGCCCGACCGGCCGTGGCTCAGGTCGTCGAGACCGACGACCTGATGGCCGTCGGCGAGCAGCCGGTCGACCAGAGTGGAGCCGATGAAACCGGCTGCTCCCGTGACGAGGGTGCGCATCGGGATAACCATACGGAGCCGGCGGCAAGGTGAGCCGTACAGTCAGTGCCGATGTCAGGTGCCCTCCGGCGGGTGCCGCCGGTGGCCGCGGCGGCGGTCGCACTGATCGTCTGCCAATTCGGGGTCCGGGCAGCGCTGGCGTTCGGCGGCTACTTCTACTGGGACGACCTCATCATCGTCGGCCGCGCCGGGACCATGCCCTTGCTGTCGCTGGACTATCTGTTCGCCGACCACGACGGGCACGTGATGCCGGCGGCGTTCCTCCTCGGCGGCACCATCACCCTGCTGGCTCCACTGGCGTGGGCATGGCCGGCGGTCAGCCTGCTGGTGCTGCAACTGCTGGCCTCCCTCGCACTGCTGCGGGCGCTGCACGTCATCCTGGGCTGGCGGCCGGTTCTGCTGGTGCCGCTGGTCTTCGCGCTGTTCACACCCCTGACGGTGCCCGCCTTCGCCTGGTGGGCAGCCGCACTGAACTACCTGCCGATGCTGGCGGCCCTGGCCTGGGTGACCGCGGACGCGATCCTGCTGGTGCGGACCGGCGACCGCCGCTACGCCGTGACCGGCCTGCTGGCATATCTCGGTGGGCTGCTGTTCTTCGAGAAGGCAGCCGTCATCCCGTTCGTGGCCTTCACCGTCGCCGCCCTGCTCTGCCACGTGTCGGGCCGCACCCGTCCACTGCTGCGGGTGTGGCGACGCGGCATCTCGCTGTGGGTTCCGGCACTGGGCCTGACTGCGGCGTGGGTGGGTCTCTACCTCGCCGTCGTCGATCAGCGGCGCTGGAGCGGGGATCTGGTAATGACCTGGGACCTGCTTCGCCGCTCGGTGACGCATGGGATTGTTCCAGCCCTGGCCGGCGGGCCGTGGCAATGGCAGCGGTGGGCACCGGCCTCACCATGGGCGGTGCCGCCGGCGGCGGCAGTGGCCGTCGGCTGGATCGCACTGACGGCGGCGGTGGCGATATCGCTGCTGCGCAAACAACGCATCGGGCTGGTCTGGCTGGCGGCAGTGGGTTACGCGTTGGCCTGCCAGGTTCCGATCTACCTGATGCGGTCCTCGGCGTTCACCGCCCTGGAACTCGCGCAGACGCTGCGATACCTGGCCGACCTGGTGTGGGTGCTCGCCCTACTGGCCGCGGTGGGCCTGACCGCCCCGAACCGGCCTTCGTCGCGCTGGCTGGACGCGTCCCCGCGGCGCACGGTCGCGGTCATCACCGCCGCAGCGGCCGTCCTGGCCGCCAGCCTGATCTCCACCGGGACCTTCCGCACCAGCTGGCAGGACAACCCCACGAAGGCATATCTGCAGAACGCCGTTCGGGACCTCGCCGTCGCACGGGACCGGTCTGCCGAGCCGATGCTGGATCAAGAGGTCGATCCACTCATCCTGCAGCGGGTCGTCGGACCGGAAAGTCTGGCCAGCCACATGTTCGCCCTCATCCACGACCGGCCGGAATTCGCCCGGTCGACCGGCCTGCTCCGGATGCTGGACAGCAGCGGCCATGTGGTCGACGCCGACGTGACCTGGCTGCGCAGAATCGCCGCGGGTCCCAGGCCGCAGTGCGGCTACTTCGTGGGACCGGATGAGCCCGCCCGGATGCCCCTCGACGGTCCGCTGCTGCCGGCGGAATGGACCGCCGAGATCAACTATCTGGCCAACACCGACGGCGCCATATCGCTGTCGCTGCCGGTCGGCCCGGAGACCCGGGTGCCGGTCAAGCCGGGGCTGAACCGGGTATTCGTCCGGTTGTCCGGTGCCGGCGACGTCGTCACGGTGCGGGCCGCGACAGCGGCGTTGACGGTGTGCGTGGCATCCGGCCCGGTGGGCTTCCTGGCACCCCGCGGCTAGTGCGACAGCAGTTCGTAGCCGACCCCGAGTGCCCGGTAGGTCGACTCGGCACGCCGGTCGCAGGTGATCAGCGGCAACCCGTGTTCGCGCGCAGCTGCGGCTACCAGTCCGTCGTACACCGCGCCTCCGGCCAGTCCGAGGGCGGCGAACTCTCGCAGCAGCTCGGACAAATCCCCGTCCACCAGAAACCGGGAGTGCGGGAAGTTGACCTCGCGCAGACGCAGCGCGGTCGACGAGGTGAGGCGCTGCGGCGGCGGCAACCGGGTGAGCACCGAGTGCAGCTCGACGGCGGCGTGGCCGGACATCCCCCGTCGGCAGGGCCGGAGCCTGCGCAACGCCATCCGATGGAAAGGATTCTCCGGCTGAACTAACGCAAGCGCCGCGCTGGTGTCCAGAAGCACATGCTCAGCGCTGATCGGCGAACCTCAGTTCCCGCACCGCGTCCCCGTCGAGCTCCGGACCACCGGCCGGAAGCAAGAGCAGACCGTCAACGTCCGCCAGCTCGTCCGCTGCGACACCTTCGATTCGTACCGCAGCTCCATCAAGGGAGATTTCCACCTCCCCGGCGGTGATACCGGCCTGCTCACGCAAGGACTTCGGTATCACCAGACGCCCCGCCTTATCGATGGTAGTGCGCATACCATTGAGGCTACCAACTGATTGGTATGCCCCGCGTCCGTCATTGCCCCTCTCCCGAATACGTTGCGGCAGCCAGGATGACTGCCGCCTTAGCCCGGACCTGGCGGCCCGCCATCGTGGTCGCGACCGCCACCATCTGGATGGCGGTGTCACGGTCATGGGTCCGCAGGTAACCGGTGGCCGTCCTCACGACATCTCCGAACTGTGCCCGCAGAACGTCCTCGATGCGGGCGAGCGCCACCTCCGCATGCTCCAGTGGCACACAGACCTGCATCATCCGCAGGACGTGCGGTTCAACGCGTCGGTAGAGCCGCTGCGCCAGCAAACGTTCGACCAACTCCGCGCCGCCAGGCTTGCGCAGCATCGACTCCTGCGCGGCGAGGTCGGCGACCATCGGCTCTGCCCAGCTCAAGCAGAGCCCGACGAACCGCCGCGACAGTTCGACCGCAACAACCGCGGCAATCGGGTCCTCCAAGTCGGCCCGGAGAGTCTCCGAGTCGATGACATCGGGTGTGGACGATGCCGGCGTGATCTCGAACATGGCATCAGCTTCCCAGCGGTGTCTGACAGAAACGCCGTTCCGCCCCGGCCAGCGATCGACCGCAGAGTCCGGAATCTCCCAAAGGCACGACAGACTTAGGTAAGGCTGCATATATTGGCAGCGTTTTGGAGATGCTGCGGCGAGCAAGGACTGCGGCGGAATTCGACACCACGGCGAAGGACGCGCAGATGGCTCACACGACAGCTCTTGGCACCCGGACTCTCGGCACCCGCACGAGGATGCAGGCAGCCGGGCAGCACTGCCCGCCCAACACCTCGACTCATGTCGGCCGGGTGGGCGCATTGGCCGCCGCCCTCGGCGTGGGTGCGGCGATCTGGTGGTTGCCTGCGACCGCCGCGGCCGACCCCACGAATTCAGCGGGTTCGGAAGCCAGCAGCGCGAGAACTTCGGAGCCGGCCGTGCGCGGGGTCGCTGCGGGCACGCGGTCATCCGACTCCCCGAGCACCCGGGGCCGGGCGGCCGATCGACGCCCCGCTGCCGCAGACCGATCTACGCCACCGGGCCAGGCTGTGGCCGCAGCCCCCGAAACCGGCCGCAACACGGGTCCGGCCGGTGCGGCCACGACGAGCCGCGCCGCGCTCAACTTGGCGGCGGCCGGCACCACAGCGCAGGACACTGCACCCGGCGAGAGCGCGCTGGCCACCCAGCCCGTATTGGAGGCGCCGGCGTTCCCGTCGTCGGCGACCAGATCGACTGCGGTGCCGGCATCCGCCGCTGCCATGTCCGCGGTACCCGCGCTCACGGAATCGCCTGAGCGGACTGCCCGGAGCTCCGGTGCGGGTGCGGACTCGCCGTGGGCCGCGCCGTTGGCATTTGCGGCCGCGAGCGTGGCCCGCCGGGACCACGAGATGGTGCCGGCGCGCCCCGCGGCTGCGACTGCCGGCACCGCACCGAACGCCGTGCCGACGGCCTTTGCCGAGGCCAACCGGTCGCTGTGGGACGTCTTCTTCGGCGACGGCACGGCAGACCACCCCGACGCCGGCATTCTGGTCGGCAACGGCTTCTCGTTCACTGCCCAGACCTGCACCGGAACCTCGGCCTGCAACGGCGGCAACAGCGGGTTGATCGGAAACGGCGGGAATGGCTGGAACGGCGGCAACGGCGGCGCGGCCGGCCTGTTCGGCAACGGCGGCAACGGCGGCGCCGGGATCCTCACCGTGAACTCCGGTCGCGGCGGCAACGGTGGGCACGGTGGCTGGGTGACGGGTAACGGCGGCAACGGCGGCAACGGCGCGCTGTCACCGACAGCCGGTGGCGCAGGCGGCGCGGGTGGCGCGACCGGCCTCATCGGCAACGGCGGAAGCGGTGGGGCCGGCGGGGATCTGCAGACCTTCGGCGGACCCGTCATTCCCGGTGATACGGCCGGCGACGGCGGCGCCGGCGCCAATGGTGGACTGTGGTTCGGAAACGGTGGCGCCGGCGGGGCCGGCGGCACCGGATACGGAGTGGGTGCGGTCGGAGGTAAGGGCGCCGCCGGCGGTGATACCGGCCTGCTTTCCGTGTCCGGCTTCGCCGGTGACGGCGGCGCCGGCGGCGGTGGCACGACCGCAGGAGTCGGCGGACGGGGCGGTAACGGCGGACTTCTGTCATTCTTCGCCAACGGCGGCAACGGCGGCAACGGTGGCGATGGGCCCGAGACCAACGACCGCCCCGGCACCGGCGGCGACGGCGGAACCGGAGGCAGCGGCGGACTCTGGGCCGGCAACGGCGGCAACGGCGGCAACGGCGGCCTCGCCGGCGGGAACGGCGCCAGGGGCGGCGACACCGGCCTGCTCTCGCTCTTGGGCAAGGGCGGGAACGGCGGCGGTGGCGGAGCCGGTCAAAAGGGTGGGGTCGGCATCAACGGCAGCCCGCTGAGTCTTAACGGCACCAACGGCTTCGACGGTGGCGCCGGAGGGCGCGGCGGCGATGGCGGAAACGGCAGCCTGCTGTTCGGACTCGGCGGCAACGGTGGGCCCGCCGGAGACGGTGGCGATGGAGGTGCCGGCGGCGCCGGATTCACCTGGGACGACCCCGCCTTGAGCGGCGCCGGTGAGAACGGCGGCGACGGGGGCGACGGCGGCAAGGGCGGGGCCGGCAGCACCAACGGCGGCGAAGCCGGCGCCGGTCGCTATCTGTTCCTGCTGGAGTCGAACGGGGTTGCCGGGCGAAGCGGCGCCGGCGGCACGGGCGGAGCCGGCGGGGCCGGCGGCGCAGGTCAGAACACTCCTGATGCCAACATGCTCGGCGGTGACGGCGGCAACGGCGGCAAAGGCGGTCAGGGGGGTACCGGTGGCGCAGCCACCACGTCCGGCGCGGCAGGACGCGGTGGCGAGGGCGGCGCGGGCGGGTCCGGTGGCGGTGGTGGCGGCGGCGTCAATGACAAGGACGAACTGGTCGGCTTCGCCGGCCGCGGCGGCAACCCCGGTACCGGAGGCAAGGGCGGTCCGGGCGGGTCCGGCACGGCGACCCAGCTGAGCGGCACCGGCGGTGCAGGCGGAGACGGCGGAAGCGGCGGTAACGCCGGATCCGGCAAGGAAGCCGCCATCGACGGTGGCACGGGCGGCACCGGTGGTTCCGGCGGCGACGCGGGCGCTGACGGCGGCGCGGGTCAAGGCAAGGGCGGCTTCGGCGGCGACGGCGGTGGCGGCGGACGCGGCGGCAAGGGTTCCGGCGGCTCTGAGGGGTCCTACGGCGATCAGGGCCAGAGCGGACCCAACGGCAATCCCAACCCCGCTAACGCCAATACCGTTGGCGCAGTGGAGGACTCGATCGGCAGCCAGATCACACAGTGGCTCAATTACACCTTGTTCAACGTTCAGCCGACGGCGTCGACCACCCAGGGACCGAACCGGGGCGAGGCGAAGCTGATCGAGGGCACCGTGGTGTTCAGCAGTAACACCGGGTTTGACACCACCTATGCGATCACCACCCAACCCCGTTACGGCCAGGTCGATCTCGATCCGGTCACCGGCAAATACGTCTACACCGTCAACTCCACACTGATCGGCTCGGGAATCGAGGACTCCTTCATCGTCGCCGGCAGCGTTGCCACCGGATCGCAGCTGCCGGGCTTCCTCGGCGCCTTCCAGAACACAGTTCAGGCGTGGGCACTGGCCAACAAGCTGGCGCAGCCCAGCGTCCAGACCCAGGAGATCAAACTCACCGTCAACGGGACAGGCGACTACGGAAACCCGGAGGAGAACCAAAAGTACTGGGTGAAGCAGAGTTACGAGAACTGCGGGCCGATGGCCGGCGCGATGGCGATCGGCCAGGTGCTGGGGTCCCTGGACAAGAAACCCTCCGAGGAGGAGATCGTCGGATACGCGAAGGTCACCAACAGCACGGTGGTCGTGGGCAGGAAGATGTATCTCGACGAGTACATCCAGGAAGGCGTCTTCATGCCGGACCTCGCGGCCATGCTGAAGATGTACTACCCGGTCGACACCAAGAATGTCCGCTACACCACCAAGGTCCAGATCGACGGCAAGACGGTCGAGGTGGCCACGATCGCCGACGGGCAGCGGGCGTTGAATGATCTGAAATTCGAACTCGCCAAGGGCAACGCGCCAATCGTCTTCGTCAACTCGCAGTCCATCTGGACCGCGGTGGGCGAGGAGGAAGAGGTCACGAAGCCGGATTACGTGAGTCCGAACCACTTCGTCGTGGTCATCGGGATCGACGTCAAGGATGGCACCGTGTACCTCAACGACAGCGGACCCGGTTGGCAGGGCCTCAAGGAAGAGGACGGATCGCTGAAGTACCCGAAGGGCCTGGCGGTTCCACTGGCCGCCTTCATGACCGCCTGGCAGTCCAATCTGTATGACGTGACCGTGGTTTCGGCCCTGCCCACGCAGTAGGGCCGAAACCGCCGCGCGCCTCAGCGGGTGTGGAAGGCAGACCGGATCAAGTCGGCGTCGACTTCGGGCGGCGCCTGCTCCGTGACGGCGTAGCTGTACACCGCCGCCCGGAAGATCGTGCCCAAGGTGGTGAAGACCACCGTCACCGCCAAGGTATAGATGACCCCGACCACACCTGCCAAAGACATCACCGTAGGCCCGCCCGCACCGGTTGCAAACACCGCGCCGAGGCCCGCCAACGGCAGCAGAAACAGAATCATGACGGCGCCGAGCCCGGTCGATCCGCCGAGGGATTCACCCCAGGTCCGGCGCAGGATCGACGATGACCGCTTGACAGCCTTGATCGGTCCCAGCCCCTCTGTGACAACCACCGGCAACACGAAGTAGGTTGCCACGCCCCAGACAGCATCGGCGATGCCCTGCGCAAGCTCGCCGATGAACCCGAACTTCTTACTCAGCACGGACTGCAGCCCGCGTAGCAGCACCCCGACGGAGGCCGCCAGGAATGACCAGCCGAGGATCTGCGGCAGCCGGGCTCCGGCAGCGGCGAACCCTGATCTGATGGACGGGTCCGTCCCGTTGAAACGTTGCAGCGCGCAACTGACCAGCGCAGCGTTGCAGAAAACGATCACGAACGTGCACAGGAAATACCAGAGGAATGCCGCGACACCGCCCAGCACTGCCATCGTGTTATCGGAGAACCCCAGGCCGTAGCCCGCGACTGCACCGAGAAGCACCGGGACCGCCAAGGTCGCGGTCAGCAGGCTAAGCGCAATCACCGAGATGACGGGAAACAGCAGAAGACTCGGCTTGCTCGTGAGGACGGCCCCACTCGCCTTCGCCATCCCCCAGCCACGCCTGAACCAATCGAACATGCCGCACCGTCCTCCGTGCCCGCAGCGAATCTATTGACAATGATTATCATTAGCGGTAGATGTTGTGCGCTGAGGGGGTTCTAATACCTCAGCAAATCGATCACAGCGGAGCGATAGGCCCGTGCACCAAGGGAGTGGAAATGCCACCTGCACAGCACAGCGAACCCAGCGACCATGAGCACCTGCCAGGCGACGGGCACGAGACCGTTGTCCACGGCGACCACGTAGACCACATCCACGACGGAGAGCGCCACCCGGAGGCGAAGATTCACTCCGGGCACGGGACACCGCATACCGATGACGACGACTGCGAGAAGGTCGCGCACGACGGCCATGTTGACCACATCCATGACGGACACCGGCATTTTCAGCACGGAGACCACGTCCACGAGCACTGAGTGCCCGTCTCACATATCCAATTCCTCACGCATACGCATCCTCCGGAGGTTCGATCTCAGCCAGTGCCGCCACCTCAAGGGTGGGTATCACCGAGGAATCGCCGTTAGCCGGTCCCGGCTGCACGATCCCTTCTGCCCGCAGCCAGGTGTACTCCGGGTAGCGACGGGCCTCTGCCGCCAAAGCGCCGCCGAGGTGGACCTGCGCCAGTTGCGCGTCCGCGGCGCAGCACATGACCACCAGCCTGCCCAACCCCACCGCGTCGCCGTCGTGGACCGTGAAGCCAACCACGGTGATGAGCCTGTCGTTCAGGGTGCCGGCTGAATCCTGGGCGGCGCGCAGCATCACGCTGGGGATCGGCACCTCCGGCGCCCGGCCAGCCGGCAGCGGAGCAAAGGGCCTCCGCAACGCCTCTGTCGGTACGGTACGAACACTGGGCACGCTGGCCTGCGGAAGCAAGGCCGGCGGGGTGATGAAAATCAACACCACCACTGGGAGCAACAGCAGCCACGTCACGAGATTGGCGTGCGAATGCCCCTGATGGCCTTCATGATTGGCCCGACGCCGAACATCATCGATCATCGCCGCCAACGCCAAGCCGATCAATACCGCCGCAGTCACATAGAGCCACGGCATCAATGCCGGCTTCACATAACGGGTGAATGCGCCCGTGATCGTGATCATTCCGGTCGCCAGCCCGATCAGCAGCAGCAGGGTGTTCTCGGATTCCCGGCTCACCAGCCACTCCCGAGCACCACGAGGCCGACGATTGTGCCCATGGCAGTAGCCACCACGAAGGTGGCGGGTGCGAACCGGACGGCGAAGGCTCGGCCGAACATCCCCGCTTGCATGGCAAACAGCTTGATGTCGATGGCCGGGCCGACCACCAGGAAGACCAACCGCGGAACCAACGGAACCATCGTCAAGCCGGCGGCGACGAACGCGTCGCCCTCCGAGCACAACGCCAAGACCACCGCCAGAACGGCCATCACCAAGACCCCGAGCAGCAGCTGGCCGGACAGCCGTTCGAAAACCCATTTCGGCACCAGCACGTGCAACGCTGCCGCTGCAGCGGCTCCGATGACAAGGTAGGACGAAGCAACCAAGAAATCATGACGCGCGGCCTCGACGAACATCCGCCAGCGCGGCCCCTGTTCGGCGCACACCGGTGGCAGACGCCGGGTAATCCATTCGGTGCGTCCCCACCGCAGCCAGGCCAGACCCATGACGACCGCTGTCAACAGGGACGCAGCGACACGTGCGACCACCATCAGTGGCTGTCCGGGAAACGCCACCGCCGTCGACACCACCACTATCGGATTGATCGCCGGCGCGGCCAGCATGAAGGTCAACGCCGCCGAGCCCAGCACACCGTCACGGAACTGTCGCCGGGCCAGCGGCACCGACCCACACTCGCACCCAGGCAGCGCGGCGCCGCTCACCGCAGCAGTCAGCACGGCCGCCGATGGCCTCCGCGGCAACCACCGAGCCAGCCGGTCCGGGGTGACGACAATCGCAAGCAGGGCGCTCAGCGTCACACCAAGCGCGAGGAACGGCAGGGCTTGCACAAAAATGCCCGCGAAAACCGTTGCAGCCGTGGAAAGTTCCACGCTCTCATATACGACCGACCGCAGCGTGGTGCCCAACAGTGCAAACGCAGCCACCACGGCGGCGACGACCCATACCGGATCGATCCGCATACGTCGCGCTTCGACGCCAGGGTGTGATCCCGCCATGGGAGACAGTGTGCCAGTTCGGGTGACGGGCTTAATGAAAATGGTTATCATTTCGGAATGAATCTTCCCGCCCCATCGCGGCGCACGACTCGAACCGCCTACCCGTCGGCCGCGATCGCCCTGACGATTGCCCTGGCCGGCTGCAATTCCGCCACAAGAACCGCCACCGAAACGACCCCAACCTCACCGGGGAACACCACCGACGCGATCGCCTCGCAATCCACCTGCCCTGGCGGGGCGGTAGACGTCGTCGTCAGCGTTGACCAATGGGGCGAGATCGTCTCCGAACTCGGCGGCGACTGCGCGAAGGTCACAACGTTGCTGGCCAGTTCGTCGGTGGACCCTCACGACTACGAACCCTCGCCCTCAGATGCAGCGGCGTTCAAGGGAGCGCGGTTAGTAGTCATCAACGGTGCCGGCTACGACCGTTGGGCATCCGACCTAGCCCGTTCGTCGGCGGCATCGGTCCCGGTCGTGAACGCCGCCGAGGTCACACGCACGCCCGATGGGGCCAATCCGCACCTTTGGTACAAGCCTGTGGCAGTCACCGCCGTCGCCGACGCGGTGTCTGCGGAACTGGCCAAGGCCAACCCCGAGGCCGCCGAGTACTTCACTGCCAGACGAGCGGGGTTCTCTGGCTCTTTGCAGCCTTACAACAGCTTGATCGAGAAGATCAAGGTGGCCGCCGCGGGCAAGTCCTACGCGGCGACGGAGTCGGTGTTCGACTACCAGGCCGAGGCGGTCGGCCTGATCAACAAGACTCCGCAGGGCTATCGACAAGCCGCAGCCAACGAGGCAGACCCCTCGCCAGCCGACATCCAGGCATTTCAGGCAGCGTTGGCAGCCCGCGATGTCGATGTGCTGATCTTCAACACCCAGACCGAGGGGTCGGTCGCACACCAGATTCGCGACGCCGCTGAGAAGGCGGGGGTACCAGTTGTCGATATCACCGAAACCGTTCCACCTGGCCAGGCGACCTTCGTCGGCTGGCAAGACGAACAGCTCGCCGCCTTGGCAACGGCACTAGATGTCACAGTCTGAGTCGAACCCGGAAGTCGCACTGTCCTTTCGTGATGTCAGCGCGCTTCGCGGCGGGCGGACGATCTGGTCCCAAGGCACCTTCGATGTTCCAGCGGGGAGCGTCGTCGCCATTATCGGCGCTAACGGGTCGGGGAAAACCACCCTCGTCCAGATGACTCTCGGCCTGATCCCGCCGGCTTCAGGCACCCTACGGGTGTTCGACCTGGACCCTGGCGACGACAACGAACTGATCGGCTACGTTCCCCAGCACTATGCCGCCACCGTTGGCGAGGCGGTCCGAGGAATCGACGCTGTACTGCTGGGTCAGACTGGCCATCGCTGGGGTCCGGCGCGCACAACACCGGAACAGCTTCAGGCGGCACGTCGCACTCTGGCCGAACTGGACGCCGGCGGATTCGCCGACAAACGGCTCTCCACTCTGTCCGGGGGCCAACGCCAGCGCATCGCCATCGCCGAGGCGCTGGTGTCCGGTCCGCGGATGCTCATCCTTGATGAGCCGTTGGCTTCGCTCGACATCGGCAGTCAGCGCGACACGGTGTTGTTGGTGGACAAGCTGCACCGCGCGCTGGGTCTCACCGTCATTGTGGTGGCCCATGACCTGAACCCACTGCTCCCCATCCTCGACAGCGCGATCTACCTACTCGACGGGCACGCGCACTATGCCCCGATCGGGCAGGTGGTAGACGATGACCTACTCACCCACCTCTACGGGTCACCAATCCGCGTAGTGCACACCCCGCAGGGGGAGTTGTACATGAGAAGTGTTTTTTGAGAATGACATTCGCGGCGATGGGCTATCAGCCCAACTGGCCCGAAATCCTGGACTCTCCGTTCATGCGCAACGCGCTAGCCGGCGGGACGATCGTCGCGTTGGCAGCTGGAATCATCGGGTACTTCGTAGTCGTACGTCAAAACTCCTTCGCCGCACATGCGCTGGCCCACATCGGACTACCCGGGGCAACCGGAGCTGTGCTGCTCGGACTGTCACCGGTGTTCGGCCTGGGAGTCTTCTGCATGGGTGGCGCCGTTCTGATCAGCGCCCTCGGCCAGCGGGCCGCCGAGCGCGAGGTTGTCACCGGAACCGTCCTAGCTTTCGCGACCGGCCTCGGCATGTTCTTCAACTCGCTCGCAACCAGGAGTTCGAGCACCCTGACCAACGTGTTGTTCGGCAACCTGCTCGCAATTACCGGCGATCAACTCGTGGTGTTCGCGGCGCTGCTGTCAGTCCTCGCAATAGCCATCGGGATGGCGTATCGGCCGCTGCTCTACAGTTCCATCAATTCCGAGGTGGCCCAGGCCAAGGGCATCAACGTTCGCGCAATCAACCTTGCATTCATGCTCCTGCTCGGATTGGCAGTGACGATGGCCATTCAGGCTGTCGGCTCGCTGCTCCTTTTCGCCCTGCTGATCACTCCCGCCGCGACCGCGATTGCGCTCACCCCGCGGCCGGCGCTGGCAATGACCGTCTCCGCTGGGCTCGCGGTCGGGTGCGTCTGGCTGGGCCTGGTGATATCAGCGATGTTCAACGCGCCGCCGAGCTTTCTGGTTGTCACAATCGTCACCACAATCTGGCTCGCAGTCTGGTGGCGAACCCGCCGGCGGCGTTCCCGGCGCAGAAAATAGTCTCTACCAGCTTGTTGGAGCCGCCTAGGGGAATCGAACCCCTGACCTATTCATTACGAGTGAATCGCTCTGCCGACTGAGCTAAGGCGGCGTGGCACCGGAACGCGTCCCGACGCCGACGACAGAGTCTACCCCGCGCGTCGCAGTTGGTCGCCCACGGTCGCGACCAGTGCATCCACCGCGAACTTGGGCTTGACGTTCATCGCCAACGCCTCCCGACAGGCCAGCACCGCCTCGATACAGCGCAACAACTGCTCCGGCGACGCATGTGCCGCCAGCGCGCCGGCCCGCTCCGTCATGTCGGGATGACTCGGCACCACGTCCGAAGCGCCCCCGGCAATCATGAGGGCGTCGCGGAAGAAGGCACCCAGATCGAGCAGCGCTCGGTCCAAAGCGTCGCGGGAGGCCCTCGTTTGACGCGACTTCTGACGTCGCTCAAGGTCTTTCAGCGCTCCCACCGATCCGCGCATCGCTCCGGAGGCGCCCTTGCCTGTCCCGCCCGCACCGAGCGCGGTGCGCAGGTCCTCCAACTCCGTCTCGTTTCGTCCGCCGGTGAGCGCGCGAGCCTCCGCCTCGGCGGCGGCGACCAGTTCCTCGGCCGCGGCGTAGGCCCGGGCAGGAGTGGCCGCGTCGCGGGCCAGCCCCAGCGCCCGGGCCCGGCGGTCGCGGGCCTCCGGGTCAGTGGCCAGCCGGCGGGCCCGCCCGACGTGCCCACCGCTCACCGCGGCAGCCCAGCGCGCCTGCTCGGCGTCAAGTCCGTCGGTGCGCATGAGAACCTCGGCGATCGCCGCCGTCGTCGGCGTCACCAGTGCCACGTGCCGGCACCGGGACCGCAGGGTGATGGCGATGTCCTCGGGGTCCACCGACGGGGCGCACAGCAGGAACACGGTCGACGGCGGCGGCTCCTCCACCACTTTCAGCAGCGCGTTGCCGGCACCCTCAGTCAACCGGTCGGCGTCCTCGATGACGACGATCTGCCAGCGGCCGGTGCTCGGCCGGCGAGAAGCGGCCGAAACGATGGCGCGCATCTCGTCCACCCCGATCGACAGCCCCTCAGGAATGACCCGTCGCACATCGGCGTGCGTTCCGGCCATCGTCGTGGTGCAGGCTCGGCACACCCCGCAGCCCGGCCGTTCCTGATCGGTGCACTGCAGCGCCGCCGCGAAGCACAGCGCCGCCACCGACCGACCCGAACCGGGTGGCCCGGTGATCAGCCAGGCATGTGTCATAGCTCCCGAAGATGCCGAACCGTGAGCGGAATCACGACGCGCCGCGGTGGCGGCGGACATCAATTCGGCTTCGACCTCGCCTTGGCCGACCAGCCGCGCGAACACCCCGGACATGATTTGTCACCCTACGTCGCCCCGCCGACGCCGATGCCAACCCCAACGGCGCGAAGCGCTCTCGCACGGTTGGAGATACGTCGCTGCGGACCGCTACGGTTAGTCGGTGACCAGCGCGGCGCCGACGCGTGGGCGGACTCGAGATTTCGTCCGCTGGGTGGCCCGCACGCCCTGGCCGGTGTTCTCCCTCGGCCTGCTGCAGGCCGACATCATCGGCGCACTGCTGGTGCTGGGCTTCCTCCGGTTCGGCCTGCCACCGGCCGATCGGCTCAAACTTCAGGACCTGCCGGCGACCAACCTGGCGATCTTCCTGGGATATTTGTTCCTGTCATTCGTGGTGGGCGCGTCGATAAGCCTGCGCCTGCTGATGCCGGTGTTCCGCTGGCAGCGGCGCAACACACTGCTGACCGAGGATGACCCGGAGGCCACTGCGAAAGCCCGGTTGCGGGCGCTGCGGATGCCGAAGTACCGGTCGATGATCAGCCTCACGCTGTGGCTGCTGGGCTCAGTGGTGTTCATCGCCGCCAGTTGGCCGGTCGCCAGCCAGGTGGCCCCCGTGTTGGCGGTGGCCACCCTGCTCGGCGCCACCGCCACCGCCATCATCGGCTACCTGCAATCCGAACGGGTGCTGCGGCCGGTGGCGGTCGCCGCGCTGCGCGGCGGGGTACCCGACCACTTCCGCCGGCCGGGGGTCGTGCTCCGGCTTGTGCTCACCTGGTCGCTGTCCACCGGTGTGCCGCTGCTGATGATCATCCTGTCCATCGTGGCCAGTAAGTTCGCCCTGCTGAACTCCTCACCGGAAAGTATGTTCACCCCGATCCTGCTGATGGCCATCGCCGCCCTGGTCGTCGGCTTGGTCGGCAATATCCTCTCCGCGATGGCGATCTCCGACCCGCTGCGACAGGTTCGCTGGGCCCTCGGGGAAGTCCAGCGCGGAAACTACAACGCGCACATGCAGATCTATGACGCCACCGAACTCGGGCTGCTGCAATCCGGGTTCAACGACATGGTCCGAGAGTTGTCCGAGCGACAGCGGATGCGCGACCTCTTCGGCCGTTACGTCGGGGAGGACGTCGCCCGGCGCGCGCTGGAGCGCGGAACCGAGTTGGGCGGTCAGGAGCGGGACGTGGCCGTGCTCTTCGTGGATCTGGTGGGCTCGACCCAGTTGGCCGCCACCCGCCCCCCGGCCGAGGTGGTCAGCCTGCTCAACGAGTTCTTCCGGGTCGTCGTGGATTCCGTCCAACATCACGGTGGGTTCGTCAACAAGTTCCAGGGTGACGCTGCGCTCTGTGTATTCGGGGCGCCGATCGAACATCCCGATGCCGCCGGTGCGGCCTTGGCAGCGGCACGCGAACTGCACGATGAGCTGCTGAAAGTCCTGGGGCCGACCGAATTCGGCATCGGGGTGTCCGCGGGGCGTGCCATCGCAGGCCACATCGGCGCACAGGCCCGCTTCGAATACACGGTGATCGGTGACCCGGTCAACGAAGCGGCGCGGTTGACCGAGTTGGCCAAGTTGGAGCAGGGTCACGTCCTGGCCTCGGCCATCGCCGTCAGCGGGGCACTGGACGCCGAAGCCCTGTGCTGGGACGTGGGTGAACTCGTCGACCTCCGCGGGCGCACCGCGCCGACCCAGTTGGCCCGGCCGATCAACCTGGCGGTACCCGACCAACCCGGCGAAGACGCCGACGAGGACTCACCGCGGGGCTGATCAGCCCTTCTTCACAGCCCTTTTGACGGCCTTCTTGGCCGGAACCTTCTTGGCTGGGACCTTGCGCGCCGGCGCCTTCTTGGCAGCCCGCTTCACCGGCCCGCGGGCGCGGCGGTCAGCGAGGAGTTCGGCCGCCCGTTCGTCGGTGATGCTCATGACGTCATCACCCTTGCGCAGGCTGGCGTTGGTCTCACCGTCGGTGACGTAGGGACCGAACCGGCCGTCCTTGATCACCATCGGCTGACCGCTGGCCGGGTCGGTTCCAAGCTCCCGCAGTGGGGGCGCCGCCGCACCGGTGCGGCCGCGACGCTTGGGCTCGGCGTAGATCTTCAGCGCGTCCTCGAGGGTGATCCCGAAGATCTGCTCCTCGCTCGCCAGTGAGCGGGAGTCGTTGCCGCGCTTCAGATACGGGCCATAACGGCCGTTCTGGGCGGTGATCTCCTCACCGTTCTCCGGATCGACGCCGACCAGTCGCGGCAACGACAGCAGCCGCAAGGCGTCCTCGAGAGTGACTGTCTGCAGATCCATCGACCGGAACAGCGATCCGGTGCGCGGCTTGGGACCGGTGGGCTTCTTGGTCTTCTTCGCGGGTGTGCCGTCGTCGTCGTCGGGCGGTGGCGGCAGCACCTCGGTGACGTAGGGCCCGTAACGGCCGTCGCGGGCGACGATCTCGTGCCCGCTGTCGGGATCCACCCCGAGCACCCGGCCCTCCTGCGGGGTGGCGAACAGTGTTTCCGCCAACTCCAGGGTCAGTTCGTCGGGGGTGATCTCGTCGCTGAGGTTGGCGCGTTGCGGGGTCGGCTCGCCGTCCTCTCCGAGGACCATCCGCTCCAGATATGGCCCGTTCTTGCCAACGCGCACATAGACCGGCCGGCCGTGTTCATCGTCGAACAGGACGATCGAGTTGACGCCGCGGGCGTCGATACCCTCGAGGTTGATACCGACCAACTTCTTCAGACCGCCGGCACGGGCGATCGAGTGCGGCACGCCGTGCTCGCCACCGAAGTAGAAGTTGTGCAGCCAGTTGGTCCGCTGTTCGTGGCCGGCCGCGATCTCGTCGAGTTCGTCCTCCATCGCCGCGGTGAAGTCGTAGTCGACCAGCCGGCCGAAGTGCTGCTCGAGCAGTCCGGTGACGGCGAACGCCACCCACGACGGAACCAGCGCGCTGCCCTTCTTGTGGACATAACCACGGTCCTGAATGGTCTTGATGATCGACGAATACGTTGACGGACGGCCAATGCCCAGATCTTCGAGCGCCTTGATCAGCGAGGCCTCGGTGTAGCGGGCGGGCGGATTGGTGGCGTGTCCGTCAGGGCTCAGTGTGACGGCATCAACCCGCTGGCCCTGGCGCAACTGCGGCAGCCTGCTCTCGGCATCGTCGGCCTCGCCGCCGGCCTGCTCGTCGACGGTCTCAACGTAGGCCTTCAGGAAGCCCGGGAAAGTGATCGTGCGGCCGCTGGCGGCAAAGGTCGCCTCCCGGCCGTCTGCGGCGGCTCCCCCGCCGGATGTCGTCGGCCCAGCGACTCCGGCAATCCGGAGGCTCAGGGTGGTGCCCCGTGCGTCGGCCATCTGGGACGCGACGGTGCGCTGCCAGATCAGCTCGTAGAGCCGGTAGCCGTCGGTGTCGAGCTCGGCATGCAGCGCACCGGGGGTCGCGAAGGTGTCCCCGGCCGGACGGATGGCCTCGTGTGCCTCCTGCGCGTTCTTGACCTTGCGGGTGTACTGCCGCGGCGAGGGATGCAGATACTCCTCGCCGTACAGCTGACGGGCCTGATTGCGCGCCGCGTTGATCGCCGACTGCGACAGTGTCGTCGAGTCGGTTCGCATGTAGGTGATGTAGCCGTTCTCGTAGAGCCGCTGGGCGACGCTCATCGTGCGCTCGGACGAGAAGCGCAACTTTCGACCCGCCTCCTGCTGCAGCGTCGACGTCATGAACGGCGGGTAGGGCCGGCGGGTGTAAGGCTTCTCCTCCACCGATGCCACGGTCAGCGCGGCACCCCGAAGTCCGCTGGCGAGCGCGGTCGCGGCGGACTCGTCGAGCACCACCACGTCATCGGGCTTGCGCAGGGCGCCCAGGGAATCGAAGTCGCGGCCGGTGGCCACCCGCTTGCCGGCGACGGAGACCAACCGGGCGTTGAACCGCGGCGGGCTGGCATTCGGGTCGGAGACGCTGGCGTCCAGTTCGGCCAGCACGTCCCAGTACCCGGCACTGCGGAAGGCCATCCGTTCCCGTTCGCGCTGCACGATGATGCGCGTCGCGACGGATTGCACCCGGCCGGCCGAAAGCCGCGGAGCGACTTTCTTCCAGAGCACCGGGCTGACTTCGTAACCGTAAAGACGGTCGAGAATGCGCCGCGTCTCCTGCGCGTCGACCAGGTCGGTGTCCAGGTCACGGGGGTTCTCCGCGGCCGCCCGGATGGCCGACTCCGTGATCTCGTGGAACACCATCCGGCGAACCGGAATCCGCGGCTTGAGGGTCTCCAGCAGATGCCAGGCGATCGCTTCGCCTTCACGGTCGCCGTCGGTGGCCAGATAGAGTTCGTCGACGCCCTTGAGCAGGTTTTTCAGCTCCGTGACGGTGGCCTTTTTGTCCGGGCTGACGACGTAGAGCGGCTCAAACTCCGCATCGACGTTGACCCCGAGTCGGGCCCACTTCTCCGTCTTGTATTTGGCCGGCACATCGGCCGCGCCCTTGGGGAGGTCCCGGATGTGGCCTCGGGACGATTCCACGATGTAGTTGGGTCCCAGATAGCCGGCAATTTTTCGTGCCTTGGTGGGCGACTCGACAATGACGAGCCGCCGGACGGTGCCCGAGTTACCGGTACGGTCGCCTGCCAACTGCGGTTACGCTCCGCTCTTCCTGCGCGAATGTGCTGCCCGCACACCCCCGGGTACGTGTCACCTCACCCAGCGTGACACCTGACCGTGACATCTGACAATGTGGCACCACCGTACCGGCGGACGCAAACCGGTTCGCGTGACGGGTGCGTCACGCCCGCGGCCACGCCGCCACGGCCGCGGGTCCATCCGGTGCGTCACCGACATTCTCCACCAGCCGCAACAGCCGCCGACGCCCGCTGATCCGAAGCGCCGGACGGGAGCCCCGGGTGCCGATCAGAGTCGGGGCGATCCCGACCCGCATCAGGGCCGATGCCAGCTGCGAGTGGGTGTCGGGAGCGTGCGGGTCCAATCCCAGCAGATACCGGTCGGCCTCCGGCAGCCCGGCCGCCAACGTCCAGGCCCGCAGTTCCCGGGGACCGGGCAGCCACTGCGCGGGCACCGTTTTCACCGCTCCGCGGGTCCAGGACGCCGCCATGGGCAGCAACCGCGCGTCGACGGCGGTGCGAACCAGGGGGGAGTCCTCCTCGGTGCGGATGATCTCCGGTGCCAGTCCGACGGCGGTGATCATGTCGGCCAGCGCCTCGGCCCGCCACGCCGCGTCGACGACGACCGACAGCCGCGCGCCTCCCCCGACGGTGACCACCTGGCCGGCCGCCGCGAGCACCCCGGTGAGATCGGCGACCGCAGGGGGCACCGACTCAGCGGAGAAGAACGACAGCTGGCTCACGGATCTGACAGTAGGGCAGGAGCTGCTTCCCGGGTCGGACGGCGCGGGGAGCGGGGTGGCGAAATGACAACACCCCCGCGGACCCGGAGAACCGGGGCGCGGGGGTGCTGTTGATTAAATGTCAGACGGCGCGGACGCCGGTGGCCTGCGGACCCTTGGGGCTCTGACCCACCTCGAACTCAACTCGCTGGTTCTCCTCCAAGGTGCGGAATCCCGATCCCTGGATCTCCGTGTAGTGGACGAACACATCAGCGGAGCCGTCCTCCGGGGCGATGAAGCCGAAGCCCTTCTCCGCGTTGAACCACTTCACAGTTCCCTGTGGCATCTTTCGTACTTTCCTTCTCTTACTACGATTGCGATCTGCCGATGTTTCGGCAGCCCGGGCCAGTTGAGACCGCCATCCTTCGTAGAGTTGCCGGAACACTCCCGGCTTACAGACCCTCGCAGGAACTGCGACCGCAACAAAGTTCCTGCGATTGTGGAGACACGAACACAGAAGCTGCGACCAACTCCATCCAAGCACGTTCCGCGCATTTAGGACAGTCTCGGAGACGAATTGACCCGGGGAACCGTCCGTCGCCCGACCCCGGGCCCGGCTGAAAGTCAGCCCGGCAGATGACGAAGGGGCCCATCGTGACGTTCGGCAGCGAGTTGCTGGCCGCGCTCTGCGGCGGTTCCGGAGCGGTTCGGACCGCCCCGGAATTACGACACCTCGTCGACCTGCCGGCCCGTTCGGCCGAGCCTCGGCCCTGGCCGGACTGGGTCGCACCGGAGGTCATCGCGACACTGCGCGACGCAGGGATCGAGCGTCCGTGGTCACATCAGATCGAAGCGGCCGAACTCGCCCGCCGCGGCAACGATGTGGTGATCAGCACCGGAACCGCCTCAGGAAAATCGTTGGCGTTCCAACTGCCGGTCATCGACGCGCTGGCCCGCGATCGCCGGGCCAGAGCGCTCTATCTCGCCCCGACCAAGGCGTTGGGACACGACCAACTCCGGGCGGCCCACCGACTGACCGCCGACAGCCCCTCACTCGCCGATGTCTGTCCGGCCTCCTACGACGGCGACACCCCCGCCGAGATCCGCCAGTACGCCCGGGAACGAGCACGGTGGCTGTTCTCCAACCCCGACATGATCCACCTGTCCCTGTTGCGCAACCACACTCGCTGGGGTCCGTTCCTGCGCGGCCTGCGCTTCATCGTCGTCGACGAATGTCACCACTACCGCGGCGTTTTCGGCTCCAACGTCGCATTGGTGCTCCGACGGCTGATACGGCTGTGTGAACGCTACGCGGGTCCGGGCTCGACTGGGCCCACCGTCATCTTCGCCAGCGCCACGACGGCCTGTCCCGGCGCTACGGCCGAGGCGCTGATCGGCCGACCAGTCGCCGAAGTGACCCATGACGGCTCGCCGCACGGCGGACGGACGATTGCGCTGTGGGAACCCCAGTTCCGGGATGACCTGGCCGGCGAGAACGACGCCCCCGTACGCCGATCCGCCGGTTCCGAAGCCGCCCGGATGATGGCCGATCTGGTCGTCGAAGGAGCCCGGACGCTGGCATTCGTCCGGTCCCGGAGGGGAGCGGAGTTGACCGCACTGGGAACCCGCGCCCGTCTGGCCGACACCGCACCCCAACTGTGCGACACCATCGCCTCGTACCGCGCCGGCTACCTCGCCGAGGATCGCCGCAAGTTGGAACGCGCACTGGCCGACGGGGATCTGCGCGGCCTGGCCACCACCAACGCACTCGAACTCGGTATCGACATAGCCGGCCTCGACGCGGTGTTGCTGGCGGGCTTCCCCGGCACGGTTGCCTCGTTCTGGCAGCAGGCGGGCCGGTCCGGCCGGCGCGGGCAGGGCGCACTGGTGGTGCTGATCGCCCGCGACGACCCACTCGACACCTATCTGGTGAACCACCCCGAGGCGTTGCTCGGTAATCCGGTCGAGCGGGTGGTGATCGACCCGGCGAATCCGTACGTCGCCGGGCCTCAACTGCTGTGCGCCGCCAGCGAGATGCCACTGGAGCACACGGAGGCCATCGCCTGGGGGGTGCTGCCGGTGACCGAGGGCCTGGTGACAGACGGGCTCCTGCGCCGGCGCGGGGACAGGTACTTCCCGGCGCCGGGCCCGGACCCGCACGACCGCGTCGATATCCGGGGTTCCGCCGCGGGGTCCGTCGCCATCATCGAGGACAGCACCGGCCGGGTCATCGGCAGCACCGAGTCCGGGCGCGCTCCCGCCTCCGTCCACCCCGGGGCGGTCTACCTGCATCAGGCCGAGACGTATGTGGTGGACACCCTCGACCTCGACGCCGGCGTGGCGTTCGTGCATGCCGAGGATCCCGGCTACGCGACGTTCGCCCGAGAACTCACCGACGTCACCATCACCGGTGCCGGCGAACGGGTCGACCACGGAGCGATCACACTCGGGCTGGTGCCGGTGTCCGTCACCCACCGGGTGATCGGGTTCCTCAGGCGGCGGTTGACCGGCGAAGTGATCGACTTCATCGACCTGGACATGCCGGAACGACAACTGTCGACATCGGCCGTCATGTTCGTCATCCAGCCTGCGGCTTTGCATCGCAGCGGGATCGAATCACCCCGGATCCCCGGCTCGCTGCACGCCGCCGAGCACGCGGCCATCGGCCTGCTACCACTGGTTGCCAGCTGTGACCGCGGCGATATCGGTGGCCTGTCCACCGCTGCCGGCGAGTCGGGATTACCGACCGTGTTCGTCTATGACGGACATCCCGGGGGCGCGGGATTCGCTGAACGCGGCTACCGATCCGCCCGCAGGTGGCTGGACGCCACGGCCGAGGCGATCGCCTCGTGCGAGTGCCGACACGGCTGCCCGTCGTGCGTGCAGTCGCCCAAATGCGGCAACGGCAACGAACCACTCGACAAAGCCGGAGCGCTCGAGGTGCTGCGCCTGGTGCTGTCCGAACTCGACAGCTGAAGTGCTTGCATCGCAGGCACGGGCCCAGCAGGGCTGAGCCGCATGACTCAAGTGCCTCTCACACGCGGGCCCCTGACTCGCGGCCGCCGACCGACCCCTCGATAACGGTCGACAGCCGCGACTGGGTATTTCGAACAGCGTCATCCACTGCGCCCCGGCTACTCGAGGCAGCCCGGGCGAACCAGGCCTCTGCATCGGACGGTTGAAAACCACAATCCGCCGGCAAGCCCAAGCGTTGGGCGTAGCTGAAAAATACGCCGGGGCTCCCGTGATTGGCAACACCTACGGTCGGTTTCTTCTGGAATCTATGTCCTGACCTGGCATTTTCCCCGCACCCGCGCAGCGGGGCCACACCTCTCCCGGCTAAGCTGACCGCGTGGATCAGGATTGGCTGCTGGTGGAGACACTCGGCGATGAGCCCGTCGTGGTGGCGCAGGGACGGCAGATGACGAACTTCGTTCCGGTCGCTGTCCTGCTACGCCGAAACCCGAATCTGGCGGCCATTCAGACGGCGATCGCCGAAACCGTAGGGACCGGGACCGGCCTGGCCAGCATCACCCCGAACACCCATTTGGTGATAAGAACCGAACCTGTGGCGATGTCGGACGGGCGGATACACGGCGTTCACGTCTGGTGCGGACCAACGGACGCCGATCCCCCGGAGCGGCCGGTACCGGGACCGCTGAAATGGGATATCACCACCGGCGAGGGAGCGGTTACCGTCGAGTACCTGCTCAACCTCGGGATGGATCCCTCTGTCGAGGCGACCACCGGGCGGGCCTTCGCCGACGACCTTCCCAGTCGCGGTCTCAACCCTGCCGAGTCCAAGGAACTGGCCTGGGAAATCGATGCGATACCCGACCGAACATATTGCGCCACCTGGGATTTCCACGACAAACGGGGCCTGTCCCGCAAAGTCGGCTGGTGTGCGCGGACCCTCATGGAAGTCGCCGAGGACGGCCGTGAGCATCTCGTCGCCCGAGCGATGAACCTTCTCGAAGCAAGCAGCGTCGAAGCAAGCAGTGTCGAAGCAAGCAGCGTCGAAGCAGGCAGTGAAGTGCCGAGCGCTGACACGGTGAACACGGAGGTGGAACTCGTCAGCGAAGAGGATGGCACTGCCGATGGCCCCAGCGTCCCCGGTTAGTACCGGCCGATTGGGTGCGCCAAGGCCGGACCAGCTTTTGCGGTAGCGACCGCTATGCCGCCAAGCCTGGCACCGGGGTGCACCCGGACGACGAGGGAGACGTCCAAGTTCTCCACCTCGCATCTCGTCACGGCGGCGCCCATGGCCGCGGCCAGATCCTTGGCGTGGAGGCAGGCAGCGGTCCGCCCGGCCGGTATCCGTTGCGCGGCAGCGAGGGCGGCCAGGTCTGCCGCCGCCTGGGCGCGGTGGCGGCCGACGACGGCGGAACCCACCCAGACGCCCCCGACCATGATCGCGGCCAGGGCGGCGATCAGGAAGGCCGCCAACACCGAGGCCGCACCCGAATCCTCACTGACCGGTTTCGACCGCGGCCACCGCGCGGCCTTCGATGACCAGCCCGGGCAGCAGCGGCGACCGTCCGACAACGCGAGCGACGACAAACCCGCCATCCGGCCGCAACTCCACGATCGCACCCGCGGGCGCCACGACCGCTGCTGCGCCGGCCGCCACCGGGTCGCCTCGCGCGGCAAGCCGGGCCGCTTCCCGGGCTGCATCGATGCACCGGATCTGCATCGACAACGCCGTGATACCGGCAGCGCACAACACCAGGACCACCACCAGCGTGGTGATGGCCAACGCCGCCTCGACTGTGCTGAAACCGGCTTCACCGGTAGTCCCGACAACGCCTACACCCGTGACGTGAGCGCCCGGCCGATGATGTTGGTCAACGCGCCGACGATCGAGTCGCCGGTGACGACGCTGTAGAGAATGGCGCCGAAGGCTGCCGCCGCGACAGTTCCGATCGCGTATTCGACGGTCGACATCCCCGCCTCGTCGGCCGCCAGCAGGGTCATCCGAACACGGATGATGCGAATTGCTCTCGTACACATTGTTTTTCCTCTCAGATTGGTGCGGTTGGGCTTCCGTTGCGGTCACAACAGACCCGCATCGAAGACTTGGCCGGCCAGGCTGGCGACGACGGGCACGATGCCCAGGCAGATGAAGGCGGGGAGAAAGCAGAGCCCCAGCGGTCCGGCGATCAGAACCCCCGCCCGCTCCGCGGCGGCCAGCGCACCGTGCGCGGCCTCCTGCCTCGACTGCGCGGCTAGATCCGCCACACCGGCGGCGAGTGCGGCACCCGAGACCGCCGATCGCCTCGCCAGGCGTACCAGCGCCAGGCAGGTCGGATCGTCGGTGGCCGTGGACCAGGCCTCCTCGGCAGCAGCGCCGAGAGCAAGAAGATCAGCCGCGCGGAAAAGGACCACCCGCAGCGCCGGCGGCGCCGCCGGGCCGGTCACCGCCGCTGCGGCTGATACGGACATACCGCAGGACAGGCAGACCGCGAAGACATCCAAGGCCGAGGCGACGGCAAGCGGGTCCCGCCGGGACTCAGCACCCGCCCGCTCTCGGACTGCGCCCGCAGCCACCCCGACCCGATACCGGGTGCGAAGCGGTCCCGCGCCCGCCAACAGAGCGGCGGCGAGCAGTACCGCCGCCGCCGTCACGAGCCCACCCTGTCGATGATGCGGTCCGACCAGACAACCCCGGCACACAGCAGTGTCGAACCCACCGCGAGAGCCGCTGCGCCGCCACCGAGAAGGAAGCTCAACGGCCGTGCGCCGACGAGTTGACCCAGCAGCACCCCCAGGATGGGCAGGCCAGCCAACACGATGGCAGTCGCCCGGGCGCCGGACAGGGCTGCTTCGAGATGATCGGCGAACCGCTGCCGTTCGGTGATGTCTTTGTGCGCGGTCTGCATCAGCGTCGCCATCGGCAGTCCATGCTCAGCAGCGAGTTGCCAGTACACCGAGACCCTTGACCAGTATTGAGGCACCGAGGACTGCCGGGCGCTTTCCCGCAGCCCCACCGCGACGTCCGCCCCCAGCCGGGCACGGGCGGCAACCGCCCCCAGCGCGGCGCCGACGGCGCGGCCCGACAACGAAGAGCCAACGGCTTCGGCAGCGGCGATGGCGAATCCTCTGACCGGGTGCGCACCCACCCTCAGCTCGCCAACGAGGACCTCCAGCGCCGCGGCCAGAGCCCGGCCTTCGCTGCGGCTGTCGCGGCGGCGGAGACCTCGGCGCCGACGAGCCACCAGCGTCGTCGTCACCAGCCCAACCGCCACTGCGACCGCTGGGCCGAGCGTCACGGCGACCGCCACCACCAGCCACACGGCTGACAAGAACCTGGACCGCCTGCCGAGCCCGAAACTACGACGACAGCCCGCCGGCCGCCGGCCGGCCGGCGGCGCTACCAGCAGTGCCGCGGCACACAGCACCGCAGCAACGGCGCCGCCGTTCACCGCTCGCACCGTTCGCCGACAAGATCCCGCAGCGCCCGGACACCGGGTAGGAGCCCCGCATCCACCTGCCAGACCGGCACCGCGTGAACCAGCCCGCCGCCATCGGTTCTGAGCAGCGCGATCTGCTCCACCCGCCGGCCGGCCCGACTGCGACCGACATGCACAACCGCCTGGATCGCCGCCGCCAATTGACTGTGTAGCGCGCCCCGATTCAGCCCGCCCAACGCGCCGAGGGCCTCCAATCGAGCCGGCACCTCGGCCGGGCTGTTGGCGTGCACGGTTCCCGCCCCGCCGTCGTGGCCGGTGTTGAGTGCGGCAAGGAGGTCGACGACCTCCGCCCCGCGGACTTCCCCGACGACAATCCGGTCCGGCCGCATCCGCAACGCCTGGCGAACCAGCTGGCGCAGGGTGATTTCCCCGATGCCCTCGACGTTGGCGCCCCTGGCGAGAAGCCGGACCAGGTGGGGGTGCTGAGGGGCCAGTTCGGGCGCGTCTTCGACGCACAGGATGCGTTCGTTGGGGGCCACCGTCCCCAGCAGTGCTGCCAGCAGCGTCGTCTTACCGGCGCCGGTGCCGCCGGACACCAAGAACGCAAGCCGCGCCTCGATGATCCGGCCGAGGAGCATCGCAGCTTCCCCGGCGATCGCCCCGGCGGCGATCAGCGCCGAGAGGTCCTGAGTGGCCGGCCGAAGCACGCGCAGCGACAGATACGTCCCGGCCGCAGCGATCGGCGGCAGTACCGCATGAACCCTGACAGTGACCCGCCCGGGTCCGATCCCGGGCAACTGGGCATCGACCCACGGTTGAGCGTCGTCGAGTCTGCGCCCGGCGGCCACTGCGAGCCGCTGCGCCAGCCGGCGTACCGCCGACTCGTCGCGAAAACGAACATCGCTGCGGTACAAGCCGTGTCCGTCGTCCACCCACACCGCGTCGGGAGCGGTAACCAGCACGTCGGTGGTGCCGGCGGCGGCGATCAGCGGCTCCAGGATGCCCATGCCGGTGAGTTCCGTTTCCAGCACCCGCAATGTGCTGAGGACCTCACTATCCCCGAGGACGCCACCGGATTCGGCCCGGATCGCCGCGGCCACCGTCGCCGGACGGATCGGACCCGATTCGGTCGCCAACCGTTCCCGGACGCGGTCGATAAGGGGCCCGGTCATGCGGGACGGCCCGACGTGCCGAGTACGTCCAGGACTCGACGCGCCGCCACGGCGAGTGGAGATCGACGGCGCAGTCGTAACCCTCGCTGATCGAGCCGCTGCGCCAACATCGGCTCGGGGCGCATCGTCGCGAGCATTGGCACCCCCACCACCTCGACGGCGTCGCGAGCTGTGAGACCGCCCGGTGCGGGTCCCCGGAGGACCAGGCCGACGTTGGGGTTGATCGATCGGATGGCGCTGGTCAGCGCCGCGGTGGCGGCGACTCCCCGAACATCGCAGCCGGTTACGGCCACGACCAGGTCCGCCAGTTCCAGTGCCTTCGCGCAGGCCGCGCTGACCTGGCGGGGCAGATCGCACACGACCGTGCTGCCACCGCGACGCCCCGCATCGGCCATCGCCGACACCAGTCCGGGATCGATGTCGTGGAAACCGCGGGCGGCGGACAGGACCGTCACCGTGTCCCGGTGCGGCAGCGCCGCACGGACCGCCGCCCAGCCCAGCCGGCCGCCTTGCGCGGTGATGTCCGGCCAGCGCAGTCCCGGCACCGACTCGACGCCGAGAAGGAGATCGATCCCGCCGCCGTAGGGATCGAGGTCGACGAGTAGGGCCTCCCGCGCGCACTGGCTCATCGCAGCGGCGAACACCGACGCCCCGCCACCACCGCGACCGGGGATGACCGCGATCACCGGCCCGAGCATCGACGCTGCGGCCCCCTGCTCGACAGCCTCGGACAGCATGTGGACCAGCTCGGTTTCCTGACCGGGAAGCGCATAGACGTGCTGCGCACCGACTTCGATCGCGGCTGCCCAGTCGGCCGTCGTGGGCTCATGCGGTCCGACCAGAACGACACCGTCCCGCCTGGGCATCGAACTCTGAACACAGCGGCGTGCACATACCTCGTCGACGATCACTGCGGCTGCCGTCGTCCAGCTCTGCCGGGCAGGTGTCGTCGCCCGGACCATCCGGGCACCGGCGGCTGCGATGACACGTTCGGCATCGGCAACCAGGTCTGCTGCGCCGACGAGGGTGAGCACGGCGGCGGTTGGAGTCATGACGGTCAGACTGCGCACCGGGCTTCCGAGTTACCAGCCGGTCCGGCACTCCCTGTGGACAAACCTGGAGCCCGGGGTCGCTAGATCCGTTGATGTGGTGCGGAAGTCGTGGGGAAATAGACCGGGAAAGTCGAATGACCTGGGCCGGAAATGAGGACGACCCTCGCCAGGGGGGGAGGAGGCGAGGGTCGTCGTGTATCAGCCCCGGGGGGTCGGGCTGATACACACCCGGCGTAGGCCAGGTGATGCTCACTATACACACGCGTACTCGTGATCGCGCAAGTACTTCTCAGGGTGTTAATCCCGTGGTTTTCCTGTGAAAATCAACATTTTTCCTGTGGAAACCCCCACCATCGGAGCCCGCGCACCAGTTCGTTCCCAGGCCACCCACCGCCACCCGATGCCTCCATGTCCAGGTTTGCTGCAACGTGCGCGACACGGAATGGATTTGACCCTTGCTGTGACGACCATCACGTAGTACAAATGGAGTCAAGGAAGTCCGGCAAGGCCAAGGCAGAACCAGAAGAGAAGGTTCTCTCTCCCGAACCGGACAACCGAGCACGGTTTCTGGCACTCACGCGGAGCGCGCCGCGATGATGGCAGAAGTGTTGCGGGCCTGCGAGATTGCACGAAGCGAGCGGTCTTGGGCCTCCTTGGGCGGAGGCTCAACCGAAGCGCAGTGAAAGGTCGCCGAGGCCGACCCACGCAACCCACATAGCACGCTTGGTAACCACGGAACCGTGTTGGCGGGCGGCGAGCCGAACAACGTTCGGAGCGCCGCCCGCCTTCGTTTGCTCAGGGCAGCAAATCCGGGCCGGAGGCGCACCTACTGTGCGGCCGCCTCGGCAATCGATAACGCCTCGCGCGCGCCATCCTCCAGTGCCCGGCAGCACATCGTCAGCCACACCCCGACTGCCTCGGGATGGCCGCTGGCGAAGCCCGCCACCGCGCTCCGGTACTCGTCAGCCCTGCGCAGCCAGTAGACCTCGGGCACACCCAGACCGTGCGGATCAAGGCCCGAGGCGATGGTGACCAGGCGTGAGACACCCCGTGCCACGACACCGTCAGCGCTGCCGAAAGCGGACAGCGCGAGCAGTTCACCGTGCGCGATTCCGGCGAGGACCGGCGCCGGCACCGTTGTCGGTCCGTTGACCAGCCGGGTCATCAGATCAAGTCGCGCCGCGACCTCCGGCCGAAGCGCCGGCCGGCCGAGCTCCTCCTCGCCGACGAGGTCCGCTGCTGCCAGCGCGTGCAGTCGGGCAAGTGCCTGGAGGGGTGCCCGTTGCCAGCTCCCCACGATGCTGGTGGTTCCGCCCTCGACCGCGTGCGCGACGCGTAGCGCGCCGGCCAGCACCGGGTCGTCCGCAGCGGCGCCGATGTCGACACCGCCGCCGTCGAGGGCCGATGAGCTCCGGGCGCCCCGTACCGCCGACTCTGCGGCAGTCACCGGCCACTTACGCAGGTTGGCTCGGTGGCGGTGGGCCTTTCCCAGTGCCACGCGCGCAGCTTCGGCAGCGTCCGCCAGCCCGGGCACGTCAAGAAGCGGGGCCAGCGGGTCACGGCCCGCCCGCCGTTGCGGCCCAAGGTCGGTCACAGACCGTCACGCTATCGGCGGGGCCGGGGGTAGTCACGCGTGGGTGTGGCGATGCGCAGACCTGGCCCTGCCCCAGGAACTACGCTCGGACCATGACCGAGGGGCACGCAGACCAACCCACTTCTTTCCCGCCGTCACCGGAGTTCGCCGCCACCGCGAACGCGACGGCCGATCTCTACGACCGTGCCGACGCCGACCGGCTGGCGTTCTGGGCCGAGCAGGCGCGACGCCTCACCTGGGACACCCCGTTCACCGAGGTCCTGGATTGGTCGCAGGCGCCCGTCGCGCGGTGGTTCGTCGGCGGCAAGCTCAACGTCGCCTACAACTGCGTCGACCGTCATGTCGAGGCCGGCAACGGCGACCGAGTCGCCATCCACTGGGAGGGCGAGCCGGTTGGCGACGCCCGGACCATCACCTATCGCCAATTGCAGGACATGGTGTGCCAGGCGGCAAATACGCTCACGGGACTGGGTCTGGTCGCCGGTGATCGGGTGGCCATCTACATGCCGATGGTGCCCGAGGCGATCGTTGCGATGCTGGCATGCGCCCGTCTCGGCGTCATGCACTCAGTGGTATTCGGCGGATTCTCCGCCTCGGCACTGCGTGCCCGGGTCGAGGATGCCGAGGCCAAGCTGGTGATCACCACGGACGGCCAGTATCGGCGGGGAAGCGCGGTTTCGCTCAAGGATGCCGTCGACGAAGCCGTCGCAGGCCAGCGCTCAGTGCAGCACGTACTGGTCGTACGCCGGACGGGGATCGACGTGGATTGGACGGACGGCCGCGACCTGTGGTGGCACGAGACGGTCGAGCAGGCATCCGTCCAGCATTCTCCGGAGGCCTTCGACTCCGAGCAGCCGCTGTTCCTGCTCTACACATCCGGGACGACGGGCAAGCCCAAGGGGATCATGCACACCTCGGGGGGTTACCTGACTCAGGCGTCCTACACCCACCACTACGTCTTCGACATCAAGCCCGAGACCGATGTCTACTGGTGCACCGCCGACATCGGCTGGGTCACCGGGCACACCTACATCGTCTACGGTCCGCTGTCCAACGGTGCCACGGAGGTGGTCTACGAGGGGACTCCCGCCTCACCCGACGAACACCGGCATTTTCAGGTGATCGAAAAATACGGTGTCACAACGTATTACACCGCCCCCACCCTCATCCGGACGTTCATGAAGTGGGGCCGGGAATTGGTCTTCGAGCATGACCTGTCCAGTCTGCGCCTGCTTGGCTCGGTCGGTGAACCGATCAATCCCGAGGCGTGGCGCTGGTACCGGTTGGTGTTCGGAGCGGACCGCACCCCGATCGTGGACACGTGGTGGCAAACCGAGACCGGCGCGGCGATGATCGCGCCACTGCCGGGTGTCACCGACTGCAAGCCCGGCTCGGCCATGCGGCCGCTGCCGGGCATCTCGGCCAGGATCGTCGATGATCACGGCGACGAACTGCGACCCGCGTCCGAACACGGCGAGCAGGTGACCGGCTACCTGGTGCTCGACAAGCCGTGGCCGGCAATGCTCCGCGGAATCTGGGGCGATGAGGAGCGGTTCCGGGAGACGTACTGGTCCCGGTTCGCCGAACAGGGCTGGTACTTCGCCGGCGACGGCGCCCGCTACGGCAGCGACGGCGAGGTGTGGGTACTCGGCCGCATCGACGATGTCATGAACGTCTCCGGACACCGCATCTCGACCGCCGAGGTGGAGTCAGCACTCGTGGGGCATGCGGGCGTCGCCGAGGCCGCGGTCGTCGGGGCCTCCGACGAGACGACCGGACAGGCGATCTGCGCGTTCGTGATCCTCAAGGAGCATCACCCCGACCTCTCGACCGCGGAGATGGTCAACGAACTCCGTGCCGAGGTCGCCCGGGAGATCTCGCCGATCGCCAAACCGCGCGAGATCCACGTCGTACCGGAACTGCCGAAGACCCGCAGCGGCAAGATCATGCGCCGACTGCTGCGGGACGTGGCCGAGGGCCGCCCACTCGGCGACACCTCGACACTGCTGGACCCCGGGGTTTTCGAGGCGATCCGGGCCAGTAAGGCCAACTAGTCGTTACGCGCTCAGGCCGGGCCGGGCGCCAGGTTGGAGGTCGGGACGAATCCGGCCCCGGGCCGATCCTTGGCGGCCAGGTCGCTGAGAATCGTGTTCATCGACATCGTCACCGCCGGCGTGTGCAGCGGAATGTATTTGATGATGCAGGTGGGCAGGCCGTCGGTGAATGCGCCGTGAATCATCCCGACCAGTTTGTTGTTGACCGTAACCGGGGCGCCGGAGTCTCCGGGCTGACCGCAGACCTGGTTGAGGATCGTGCCCGGCTCCTCACCCGGTCCCCACGTGACACCGCAGGAGTAACCGGTGGTGCGGCCCAGCTTGCAGGCCACCTGCCCGAGGACCGGATCGGGTCCGATCCCGTCGATCGCGAAACCGCTCCAGTTCGAGACCGGGTTGACCTTCGCGGGATCGAAACGGATCACCGCGTAGTCTAGCCCGTCGTTCCCCGCCACCATCGTGCCGATCACCCCACGGTCCACCTCGGACTCGGCGGCCACCTGCGCCCCCGGCCCCCCGCAGTGCGCCGAGGTGAAGCCCACCAGCGCCCCGGAGCTGTCGGTCCCGATCGAGGTCAGCGTGCAGTAGGTCTCTCCGTCGACCACGATCCCGGCGCCGCCGCCCAGCGTCACCGGCTCATCGGCGGCGGCCGGCGCGCTCATCGGCAGCGCTGCGGCCAGCGCGCCGGGCACGGCCACGAGCGCGGCGGCAAACAGCCGCGTGAAACGATTCGCGCCGGCCACAGATACCTCCCAAGAATTCCCGCCCCGAGACCAGTCTAACGTGGCCACACATGCAACTCCCGTAACAGCACGACGGGTATGCGCATACATTTCGGGCCCGCACCATAAACTTCCGACCACACCGACCGTTGGAGGAGGACCGTGAGCAATCGCGATCGCAAGACCGGGGTGCCCGCCAGTGCGACATCGATTCCACTGGTCGACCCCCACGCGATGCCCGCAGATCCCTCTATCGGCGATCTCGTCCGGGACGCCACCACCCAGGTCTCGACCCTGGTTCGGGCCGAGGTCGAACTGGCGAAAGCGGAGATCACCCGGGACGTCAAGAAGGGTCTGACCGGCAGCGTCTTCTTCATCCTGGCTCTGGTGGTGTTGGTCTACTCGACCTTCTTCATGTTCTTCTTCCTCGCTGAACTGCTGGACACCTGGCTGTATCGCTGGGCCGCATTCTTGATCGTTTTCATCCTGATGCTGGCTACCACCGCAATATTCGCGCTGATCGGCTATCTGCGGGTCCGCCGGATTCGCGGCCCGCAGGAGACCATCGCCTCGGTGCGCGAAACCACGGCCGCACTCACCCCGGCAGCGCTGAAGGGCCCCGCACCGGTACCGCCCTCCACCGCACAGGTGACCGGCGCGGGTTCGAAGCCGGACCAGCCGGTCACCGACCCATCCGGCTGGTGACGGCGCGTCCGGACCCGTCGGTCACCCGGATCCCGGGTCCATGGCGCCATCACGATGTGCACGCCAACGGCATCCGCTTCCAGTGCGTGGAAGCACTAGGCGATCCCGATGACGACACCCCGCCCACAGCCAGACCGCTGATCCTCCTGCTGCACGGCTTCGGGTCCTTCTGGCTCTCCTGGCGACATCAGCTGCGCGAGTTGTCCCCCGCTCGGGTAGTGGCGGTGGACCTTCGCGGCTACGGGGGCAGCGACAAGCCCCCGCGCGGCTACGACGGCTGGACCCTGGCCGGGGATGCCGCCGGCCTGGTGCGAGCGCTGGGGCACCGGTCGGCCATCCTCGTGGGGCACGCCGACGGGGGCCTGGTGTGCTGGGCCACCGCCGTGTTGCACCCACGGGTGGTGCGTGCGGTGGCGCTGGTGAGCTCGCCGCACCCTGCGGCCCTGCGCAGATCAGTGCTGACCGACCCCGCGCAGCGCCGGGCATTGCTTCCGACCCTGCTGCGGTGGCAGGTTCCGCGCTGGCCCGAACATGCCCTCACCCGACACGACGCCGAGGAACTGGAACTGCTCATCCGTAGCCGATGCGCACCCCGGTGGCCGGCCTCCGCGGACTTCACGGCGACCATTCCGCATCTGCGGCGCGCCATCCAGATCCCCTCAGCAGCGCATTCCGCTCTGGAATACCAGCGGTGGGCGGTGCGCAGCCAGGCGCGCGGCGAGGGCAGACGCTTCATGAAGCTGATGGACCGTCCACTCGGAATTCCATTGCTGCATCTGCGCGGTGACGCAGATCCCTACGTCCTGGCCGGCCCGGTGCTGGCTACCCAGCGCTACGCGCCCGCAGGCCGATTCGTCGATGTCGCCGGCGCCGGCCACTACGCGCACGAAGAGTCCCCGGCCGAGGTCAATCGGCACCTACGACAATTTCTGGAGTCGGTCTGACCGGCCCTACTTGACGCACGACCCAGTCGGCACCTTGGTGGAGTAACCGACCTTCTTCAGCTGACGGGAGACCTCGTTGGCGGTCATCACGAAACCGGTGTCATCGTCGTCGACCGCTGCGCCGAACACCACGCCGATCACCTCCCCGGTCCGGTTGATCATCGGTCCGCCCGAATTACCCTGCCGCACCGTGCCTCTGATGGTGTACACCTCGCGGTTGACGGTCGTGCTCTTGTAGATGTCCGGACCACTGAGTTCGATGATCTCGCGGACCCGTGCCGGCGTGGCGACGAAGTCGCCGCCGCCGGGGAAACCGAGCACAACCGCATCGGTGCCGCTCTTGGCCGGCTGGTCGGCGAATACCAGGGGCTTCTGCGGGAGGTTCGGCACATCCAGGATCGAGATGTCCGCATCCGGGTCGTAGGAGATGACCGTCGCGTCGTACGTCTGGCCCTCGGCTTCCACCGACACGGTGTCCGATCCGGCGACGACGTGCGCGTTGGACATCACCCGGTTGGGCGCGACGACGAATCCCGTTCCCTCGAGGACCTTCTGGCAGGCCGGCGCGACTCCGCGAATCTTGACGACACTCGGCCGCGCGATACCGACGACGAGGCTGTCCGCGAGCGTGGCGTCCGGCGCGTCGACGGCTTGGATCGGGGTGCGGCCCAGCGGCTCCAGAACATCGGGCAGACCCGAGGAGCTCAGCAGTGCCGACATCCGCTTGGGGACAGCCCGCAGCCACTCCGGGGCGTACTTGTCCACCTCGCCGACGATCTTCGATCCCTTCACCGCCGCCGCGAGGTTCGGCTGGCCCGACGATGTCAGCGGGCTGGCCAGCAGCCACGCCGCCACGACCACCACGACCAGCTGCACTCCGACGCCCACGACCGAATCAACCGCCCGAACCGGCCCACTACGGATCGAGCCGCGCACCGCGCGACCAAGGACGACTCCGGCCACCTCGCCGACCACCACCAGCACCAGGATCAGGATCAGCGCCGCAATCAACTTGGCTCGTGGCGCCGAGAGGTGGCCGACGACGTGCGGTGCGAGCATCACCCCCGCGATAGCCCCGAGAATGACACCGACGAAGGAAAGCACGGAGCCCAGCGCGCCGGACCGCCATCCGGACAGCGCGGCGATAAAGGCCACCCCGATGATGGCGATGTCGAGCCAATGCGAACTCGTCACAGCCGTTCCTTACTGTCGTCGGCGACGAGAGCTTCGTCGCTGTCATCGCTGCCGTCGCCGACGAGAGCCATCACCTCGTCCAGCTCGTGAACCTCGTCGGTGTTCCACGGACGCGCCCACCCGGCCACATCAAGCATCGCTGAGATTACGTGACCGGTGAATCCCCACACCAACATCTCGTTCAGCAGGAACGCCGGCCCGGCGAAGCGCGCCGGCGCACCGCTGCGGTAGACCATCAGCCGGTTGGCGGGATTGATGAAAGCCCGTAGCGGCACCCGCGCGACGACGGCGGTCTCAGACTCGTCGACCACGGCCACCGGTCCGGGATCGGGGGAATAGGCCAGGACGGGCACGACGTGGAAACCCGACGGCGGGATGTACATCCGGTCCAGGGTGGCCAGCGGCCGGAGCCGGCCCGGGTCGATACCCGTCTCCTCCCACGCCTCGCGGAGTGCGGTGTGCACCGGCCCGGCGTCCGACGGATCGGCGGCGCCGCCGGGGAACGCGGCCTGCCCGGCGTGATGACGCAGGCTGCTGGCGCGCACGGTAAGCAAGAGATCGGCATCATCGGGCACCGACCCGGGGGGATGCTCGGCATCCGGTCCGGAGAAGAGCACAAGCACCGCGGCGTCCCGACCCGTCCTCGCCGCGTCGGCCGCGATTCGCCCGCCGGTCAGTGCCGCCAATAGTTCGGGCGGAACACGCTGCCGGTAGGCATCCGGCACCCGTTCAAGGTTGGCCACCAACGGCGTCAGCCATGGCGGGGAGGCATCCGGCTCGACAGGCCCCGGCGGGTTCATCGCTCCGGGGGGTTCATCGCTCCGGCGGGTTCATCGCTCCGGGGAATCATCGAAGTGCGGATTCCACGGCGGCAGCGATCTCGTCCGCGCTGGTGAAGGGCCTCGGCAGCACTGCAGCCACGCTACCGTCCCGGCGCAGAACAACGGTGGCGGGCATCACGTTGGGGACCGACAGAGCCGCAGCGATGTCTCGCCGGCCGTCCTGCAGAACCGGCAGCCGCACCCCGAGTTCGGCCATCCGGATCAGCGCGGCGGTCTCGTTCTCGTCCTGGTGCACCGTGACGACCGTCACCGAGTCTCCGGCCTGCTGCTGGTAACGCGCCATCGCCGGCAACTCCTCAGCGCACGGGCCACACCAGTACGCCCACAGGTTGAGCACCACAACCCGGCCGGCCAGCGCACGGGCGACATCGACGGGGGATCCGTCGGCCGCGCACTCCACGATGGTCCCGCGTAGTTTCTCCGGCCCGGGACCCTCGCCGGGAGCCGGACACGGTGGCAGGTCGGCTCGTTGCCGGGGCCCGGCCAGCGCCTGGTCGGTGTCGGCCTCGCGGTGGGTTCGTGCGGGCTGCGGAGCGTCCTCGCCTGGCGTCGGCGATTCGCCGGACACATGCATTGCCATGCCCACGATCAGAGCCGCCACCACAGCCAGCACCGCCAGGGTCCAGCGCGTCGAGGTGCTCACCCGTCCCGCTACGACTCGTCCGGAAGTCCGGCCAACGCCAGCAGATGCGCCCGCTCCGGACCCTTGACCAAGGGGGCAGCGAGCGCCGCGTCGACCGGGCCGGTTCCGTAGGAAGGGCAGTCCCGGGCCAGGACACACACCCCGCAGGCCGGTTTGCGGGAATGACAGACCCGGCGCCCGTGAAAGATCACCCGGTGGCTCAACAGAGTCCACTGGCTTCGCTCGATCAGTGCGCCGACGGCGTGCTCGACTTTCACCGGGTCGGTCTCCGCAGTCCACCGCCATCGACGCACCAACCGGCCGAAGTGGGTGTCGACGGTGATACCCGGCACATCGAAGGCATTGCCGAGGATCACGTTGGCGGTCTTTCGCCCGACTCCGGGCAGCGTCACCAACTCGTCGATGGTGCGCGGCACCTCGCCGTCGAACCGCTCGGCGAGTTCGCGCCCGAGCCGGATCAGCGAGTCGGCCTTGTTGCGATAGAAGCCGGTCGGCCGGATCAACGCCTCGAGTTCGGAACGGTCCGCACCGGCGTAATCGCCGGCACCTCGGTATTTGGCGAACAGCGCGGGGGTGGTGAGGTTGACCCGCTTGTCAGTGCTCTGCGCGGACAGGATGGTCGCCACTGTCAACTCGAGGGGGTTGGTGAAATCCAGTTCGCAGTAGACATGAGGGAACGCCGACTCCAGCGTCCGGTTCATCCGCCGGGCGCGACGCACCAAGCCCAGGCGGGTTTCGCGGTCCCACTTCCTCGAGCCGGCTGCCACGGCCCTCAGGGTACTCACAGGGGGAATACACGACCGCCGACAGACCGGTGACGATTCGTGATCCCGATGAGACCTGCCGCCGGTTAACTTCCCCGCTATGTCGTGGTTGCTCGCAGTAGGTATGCCGGGAATGTTGATCCTCTGGACCGTCGGCCTGCAACGGCTGGAGAGCTGCATGCATGGTGACCGCCCCAGCGCGGGTCAGATCGTCGCTCGCCTCGAACATGCCGCCCGGACTGCGCGCGAGAGCGCCGCGCAGCGAACCCTCAACGAGTTGTCCGGGATGAACCCCAGGATCGAGCCTGCGCATCTGCTGCTCGTCGACGAGCCGGGGCTGCCCACCCGTCCCAATCCACAAGTTCGCCCCTACCAAATCTCGAATCCTGTGTAGCGTGGGCTCGTCGAGAGCGGCCGACCGCCTAAGCCCGTAGTCAGCTTGAGGTCGGCGGGAGTGCTCACCACTCACTGATGAGCTAAGCGAGGCAACGTGGACGAGATCCTGGCCAGGGCAGGAATCTTCCAGGGAGTCGATCCCGGTGCGGTATCGGCGCTGACGAAGCAACTTCAGCCGGTCGACTTCCCCCGCGGACACACCGTCTTTGCCGAGGGCGAACCCGGCGACCGGCTCTACATCATCATCAGCGGCAAGGTCAAGATCGGGCGCCGTTCTCCGGACGGCCGGGAGAACCTGCTGACGATCATGGGTCCGTCGGACATGTTCGGCGAACTTTCGATCTTCGACCCGGGTCCGCGTACCTCGAGCGCAACCACGATCACCGAGGTGCGGGCGGTGTCGATGGATCGTGAAGCCCTCAAAGCGTGGGTCGCCGACCGTCCCGAGATCGCCGAACAACTGCTGCGGGTGCTGGCCCGCCGGCTGCGCCGGACCAACAACAACCTCGCCGACCTGATCTTCACCGACGTACCGGGCCGGGTGGCCAAGCAACTGCTCCAGCTTGCCCAGCGTTTCGGCACCCAGGAGGGTGGAGCGATGCGCGTTACTCACGACCTCACCCAGGAGGAGATCGCCCAACTGGTCGGAGCGTCCCGCGAGACGGTCAACAAGGCTCTGGCCGACTTCGCCCATCGCGGCTGGATTCGGCTGGAGGGCAAGAGCGTGCTGATCTGCGACTCTGAGCGCCTCGCGCGCCGAGCGAGGTAAGACTCGCGCCAGCGAGGCGCAACCGAGCGAGAA
>Ga0116183_1000200_pt1 | contig 69144 bp, 66 predicted proteins | sample AD_UKC078_MetaG_FD_89753 | JGI IMG/M metagenome (GOLD analysis project Ga0116183, IMG submission 89753) | Active sludge microbial communities of municipal wastewater-treating anaerobic digesters from USA - AD_UKC078_MetaG | ecosystem: Engineered > Bioreactor > Anaerobic > Digestate | place: USA...
CTAAGAATTGTTGTTTGTAAGAAAAAAAATCATCTCTAAACCCGCTTGTAGTAGGCATCTGCTGATTTAGGTGAAAATAGTTTTCGAAAAACACCATTTTGTAAGCCCTATATATATAGAGGGTGTTGTTTTTTATTTATGATTCTGTTTCTTTCTTTTATAAGTTATTATGTTTACTATGCAACAACTTAATTTAGCATAAAAAAACACCACCTAATAATCATTAAGTGGTGCAAATATTGAAAAGATATATTAAGCTAAAGTGTTTATTCTTGCTACAGCCTTATGTAATGCGACTTCAGCTCTTCTGTAATCAGTGTTTTCATCTTTATCAGAAAACAACCTTTTTTCAGCTCTTTCCTTAGCACTCTTTGCTCTTTCTAAGTCAATCATGCTTTTAGGTTCACAAAGTTCGCAAACTATGACTACTTTATTATCGTCAATTGTGACAAATCCGTCGTGTATAGCATATTTTTCTGTTTTATCATGTACATGTATATAGATAGTGCCAGGTCTAATTTTTGTGACAAATGGTGTGTGATCAGCAAGGACTTCAAAGTCACCTTCAGTGCCAGGTATTATTATTGATTCAGCTAATAAGTCGACAGTTTTACCTGATGGTTGTATAAGTTCAATATGGATTTTCTTCAATAGGCTATCCATTTCTCTTATTTTTTAAGTTTCATTGCTTTTGCTTCTGCCTGTTCTAATTTACCAACAAATAAGAAAGCTTGCTCAGCCCAATCATCACAATAACCATCAAGAATTGCTTTAAAACCAACAATAGTATCTTTGATAGTCACGTATTCACCAGGCATATTGGTAAATTCTTCTGCCACGAAGAATGGTTGTGAGAAGAATCTTTCCAGCTTACGCGCTCTATTTACAACTAATTTATCGTTATCAGACAACTCATCCATACCCAAAATAGCAATAATATCTTGTAGGTCTTTATACTTTTGGATAACTTTTTGTACTTCACGTGCTACCTGATAATGCTCATTACCTATGATTTTGGGGTCTAAAATACGGCTCGTTGACATCAAAGGGTCAACTGCAGGATAAATACCCAATTCCACAATACGGCGAGAGAGGAAAGTCGAGGCATCAAGGTGAGAGAAAGTAGTTGCAGGGGCAGGGTCTGTAAAGTCATCAGCAGGTACGTAAATAGCTTGAACTGATGTAATAGAGCCATCTGCAGTGGATGTGATGCGTTCTTGCAGCTCGCCCATCTCAGTTGCCAAAGTTGGCTGATAACCAACGGCAGAAGGCATACGACCAAGCAATGCAGATACTTCACTACCAGCTTGTGTAAAACGGAAAATATTATCTATAAAGAGTAAAATATCCTTTTTAGCAACATCACGGAAATACTCAGCAATAGTAAGCCCTGTAAGACCAACACGCATACGTGCACCAGGTGGTTCATTCATTTGACCAAATACCATTGCAGTGTTTTTGATAACGCCTGATTGATTCATTTCAAGCCACAAGTCATTACCTTCACGAGTTCTTTCACCTACGCCGCAAAAGACAGAGTAGCCACCGTGTTCTGTTGACACATTTCGAATAAGCTCTTGAATAAGAACGGTTTTACCCACGCCTGCGCCACCAAACAGACCTGTCTTTCCACCTTTTAGATATGGTTCGATCAAGTCTATCACTTTTATACCTGTTTCCAGAATATCTTCTTTTGTATCTAATTCATCAAATGCAGGTGCTTGACGGTGAATTGGAAGTGTTTCTGTTGCATTAACAGGTCCTTGCTCGTCCACAGGATCACCAACGACATTCAATATTCGCCCTAAAACAGCCTCACCAACAGGGACTTGGATTGGGCTACCAGTATCAATAACATCTGTTCCTTTGACAATACCATCTGTAGAGTCCATTGCTACTGCACGAACAGTGTTTTCTCCTAAGTGTAATTGTACTTCAAGTGTTAATAGTTTTCCTTCTTCGCGCTGGATAGTTAAAGCATTATGAATAGCTGGTAAACTACCCTCTGGGAACTCTGCATCTATTACGGGTCCTATTACTTGAACAACTTTTCCTTTTATCATATTTGCCTCTTATTTTTTTCAGTGGATATAAAAGCCACAATCTTTACCTTTACTGTTGTATTGCTTCAGCGCCTGAAGCAACTTCGATTATTTCTGTTGTTATCTGAGCTTGACGCATGCGATTATACAATAAACTCAATTGGTCGATCAGCTCTATTGCATTGTTTGTTGCGCTATCCATAGCTGTCATTCTTGCACCTTGCTCAGCAGCATTTGACTCCAACAAAATTCTCCATATTTCGACATTGATGTATTTTATGCACAATTCATCAATCAAGCTTTCTTCATCTGGTTCATAAAGAAAATCAATTGTTGAAATACTTTCAGTTTCCTGTGACAGAATTGGAAGTAATTGTTTGCATTGTAATTCTTGTTGAATTGCAGATTTGAACTCATTATACACAACTTCTACCTTCTCGTATTCGCCACTATTATACAAATCAAGCAATGCATCACGCCTTGAATAAATACTTGAAATAGTAATGTCTTCTGTAATATTGTAATAATGCTCCACAACATTACTGTTCTTTTTAAACGCATCATATCCTTTGCGCCCTAAACAGAATAAATCAAATGTCTTATCTGGGTGATTTTTAATATATTGATTTGCATATCGAATAATACTGGAGTTAAAAGATCCACATAAACCCCTATCTCCAGTAACGATTACCAGTAAGATTTTACCATTTGAGTTGGGAGAAACAAGCATTTTATGTGTGCTATTTCTATTTTTAACTTGCACTGTATGCAATATTTTTTCGACATAATCAGCATAAGGTCTTGAATTAATGCACAAATCTTGAGATTTTCTTAATTTTGCTGCTGCAACCATTTTCATTGCATTGGTAATTTGCTTTGTGTTTTTGATTGAGTCAATGCGAGTTCTTAAATCTCTTAAATTAGCCATTGAAGTCTCCGATCAATTTCTAATTAAAATGCGCAATGACTTCTTTACAGATTTCATGCATTTTTTCTTTGGTCTGGTCGGTTATCTTGTCTTTAATCATTTCAGCTGTAAATTCACTATATTTTGAGTCTAAAAGGGTAAACAAATCTTCTTCGATGAGCGCAACTTTATTCAGTTCAAATTCATCTAAATACCCTTCATTTGCCATAAATATTATAAATATTTGCTTTTCAACTGGTAATGGATTGTATATATCTTGCTTTAAAATCTCTATCAAGCGTTCGCCACGTCTTAATTGTGATCGAGTAGTTTTATCAAGGTCAGAGCCAAATTTTGAAAATGCCTCCAGCTCATTATACTGTGCAAGGTCAAGACGAAGCTGTCCCACTACACCTTTCATAGCCTTAATCTGCGCATTACCACCCACACGTGAGACTGACAAGCCTGGGTTGATTGCAGGTCTAATTCCAGAATAGAATAAACGTGAGCTAAGGTATATCTGACCGTCTGTAATAGAGATAACATTAGTTGGGATATAAGCTGAAATGTCTTCTGCCTTTGTCTCAATTATGGGTAAAGCAGTGAGCGACCCCCCGCCTAATTTATCAGTAAGCTTTGATGCACGTTCTAATAAGCGTGAGTGCAAATAAAAGACATCGCCTGGATATGCTTCACGTCCTGGTGGGCGACGTAATAATAAAGAAATTTCACGATATGCTGCCGCATGTTTTGATAAGTCATCATAGATAATCAATGCGTGTTGTCCTTTATCACGGAAATATTCTCCCATACTACAGCCAGCATAAGGTGCTACATAAAGCATGGACGGCGTGTCTGATGCGCTTGCGCACACAACGATTGTGTATGCTAAAGCCCCATTTTTATCAAGAGTGTCAACCAATTTTGCAATTGTAGAGCGTTTTTGACCTATAGCAACATAAACGCATATCACATCTTTGCCTTTTTGGTTAATAATTGTATCAATTGCAATTGCTGTCTTACCTGTTTGTCTATCGCCAATGATCAGCTCTCTTTGCCCACGACCAATTGGTATCATTGAGTCAATAGGCTTAATACCTGTTTGCAAAGGCTCTTTAACAGGTTGTCGGTCAATAACCCCCAAAGCTTTTCGCTCGATAGGCAAATATTTATCTGTTTTAATATCGCCCTTTCCATCAATTGGTTGTCCGAGAGGGTCAACAACGCGACCTAACATTGCTTCACCAACAGGAACTTCTAAAATACGTCCAGTTCTTTTAACGATATCGCCTTCTTTAATGTATTTACAGTCACCAAACACAATACAGCCGATATTTTCTTGTTCAAGATTGAGCGCCATTCCATAAATATCATTAGGGAAAAGCACCATTTCGCCTGCCATTACGTGTTCCAAGCCATAAACACGAGCTATACCGTCACCCACTTGAACGATCTTTCCTGTTTCATTTACATCAATATCAAATTTGAAATTGTCAATCTTATTTCTAATAATTGAACTTATTTCTTCAGGGTGAATATTCATATATTCCTCATACTTTATCTGTGATAGATTGATTTACAAATTTGTTTAAATTGCCAAGTACAGAGGCATCTATACAAAAATCCTCTGATTTAGCAATAAAACCACCAATAATACTTTTATCAATTGAAACCTGATACACAATTTTATATCCAATTTGTTTTTCAATTGATTTTGCGATTTTTAAAATAGTTTCTTCATCATGATCATATGCCAAGATCAGCTTTACAGCTTTTGCATTCTTTGCTAAATAAGCATTCTTAATGATTTCATCTAATATTTGTTGTAAAATATCGCCTCTTTGCTTTGGCATAAGAACAAGAAAGAAAGAAAGCCATATTTCCTTGTGCTCAAGATCATTAACAATTGTTTCAAAGAACTCAAGTTTATCATGAATAGACACTATTTTTGATTTTAGGAGGTTGTATAAATCAGTGTTTTGATCAATTACAGCTTTTATGTATTTTACTTCATCAATAAAAGCTGCCAAGTTATTTTCACTGATATTATAAAGAATAGATAATGCATAGCGCTTTGCTACTATAATATCTTTCACGACATACTCCGTTCGGATATCATTTTATCAATGATGATTTTATCTGTTTCTTTATCCATTTTACCCTTCACAAATTGTTCAGATAAATCTATAACCATTTGTGACACTTCTGTTTCTAAAGTTTTCACAGCAAGTTTTACTTCTTGCTTCAATCTTGTTTCTGCTTGTTTTAGAATCTCTTTTTCTTGAATTTTGGCTGTTTCTATAAGATTTACGGCTTGCTTCTCAGCTTCTAATCGGATAGAATCTTTCAGTTTACGAGCCTCATCCATAGCGCTTTTCAGCTCTGCCTCTCTTTGCTTGGCAAGCTCTTGTGCCACTTCAATTGATTTCTGTGCCTCTTCCATATCTGTTTTGATCTGCGACTGACGATCTACTAAAAATTTTTTCAAAGGTTTATAAAGAAGATTGTTCAGCACAATCATCAATAAGATGAAGTTCAGAATTACTAAAACAAGTGTAAAGTCTACTGTCATAATGACTCCTTATAAAAAATTACTGTCTTAATGGAGTTGCATTATGTAGTAAATATTAACAATAGAGCAATAACTAATGAATAAATACCTGTTGACTCTGATACTGCCTGACCAGTCAACATCGTTCTCGTGATTAATCCAGCCTGCTCAGGAGAGCGTGCAACACCTTCGCATGCTTTACCTGCGGTATAGCCTTCACCAACACCTGGTCCGAGAGCGCCAATACCCATACAAATACCTGCTCCTAAAAAAGCAGCACCTTTTGCAATACCTGTTGCTAAGATTTCAGTTGTGTTAGGATCCATTTTTCCTCCTGTTTATTAGATTTCTTTTTTTTATTTTATGATACAAATATCAGTAAAAATGATATTACTAATGCATAAATTGCGGTTGATTCGGAGACTGCTGCACCCAAGAACATTGTACGTGTAATAACACCCTGATCTTTTGAATGCTTTGAAATTGAAATGTTCGCTTTACCAGCAACATAACCGATACCTGTTCCAGGTCCAAAAGTACCAATACCAATAACTATACCTGCTGTGATATATGCACAAGCCTTCATAATCATCTTAGCTAAAGACGGTTCAGGCATTTGTGCTGGAACGGTATACAATAATAATAGTGAAACGACAAGAGCAAAGATTGTTCCAGATTCTGTAATAGCTTGACCAATCAACATATTAGCAGTTATTCTCCCACTTTTTGATGGATTTCTGCCAATACCTTCTATTGCCCTTGCTGCAGAATAACCAGAACCAAAGTTTGGTCCTGTGCAACCAAGCCCTATTGCAAGCCCTGCGCCGAGTAAGCTAAAAGCTTTTGCCCAATCAGCGCCACCTTGAGTAAAACCACCAAAGAGTAAAAGCATAGAGATAACTAAAGCAAAAATAGCACCTGATTCAACTACCGCCTGGCTGATGAGCATTGTTCGTGTGAGCACACTACTTGCATTTGGTTGTCTCATGATTGAGCGTGCTGTATGTGCTGCGGCATATCCTTCGCCAAAACCTGCGCTAAGAGAGGCAATACCCGTGCTAAGGGCTGCACCTGTATAAAGAAATACTTTTAAAATATCTGCTTCTAAGACCATTAATCCTCCTTAATCGACTATTTCCATAGAAAGATATGTTAAAGAAAGCATTGTAAAAACAAAAGCCTGAATAGTTCCTGCAAACATTGTAAAGAACAAATTCAAACCAACTGGTACAATTACATAATGTGTCAAACTTGAGACAACAAGTGTAATGATTGCACCACCAAATATATTCCCAAAAAGACGGAAAGAAATTGAGATAACTTTTGATACTTCACCGACGATATTTAGAGGTGCCATGATGAAGATTGGTTCACAAAAGCCCTTTACATAATCGACAATACCTTTCTTTTTTAATGACATAAAATGTACCAATGCAATACTCATAAAACCCAGCCCTAAAGGCACGTTAAGGTTTCTGGTTGGCTCACTGATTCCAGGTATTGGCAAAAGGGCAGTCCAGTTTGAAAGCCAAATAAACAAGAATATTGTAAAAAAGAATTGCGTAAAATGTTTTCTGTTTTCGCCAAGCGTTTCAATTACCAAATCGTCAATAAATCCATATATCATTTCAAAAATAAGCTGGATTTTTGAAGGTAGCTTTGAAGATTTAGCTCTAATAAAAGCCGCAGCCAAAATGATAAAAATATCCAAATAAAGCAGCATTCTCCAAAGTCTAAAGTTCAAGATAGCAGAGCCATCTCCAAACATCTTGACAAACTTTCCATAGAGCCATTTGCTCCCATAAGTAAATTCCCATGGTTCATCAACGTTGTACTTTTTTACATAAAGGTCAGGTTGAATATCAAAATCAATCTCTTGATTCATGGTCTCTGTCTTTTCTTCAAGCCAGATCTTTTTTCCTGTGTCTTTTTGACTTCCAAAATGAAGTGTTTTACCTAAAAAGAAAAAAGCAATAATAAGTTCAACAACAAAGAAGATTAGTAATATCGTCTTTAGAGACATTTTTTTACTCATCATCATTACCCCTATAATATTTAGCCCAACGGCTATTTTTTATTGTTTCGTACGTAGTATTAATGAAAATTGCCACTTGTGCATTCAGCAAGCCTACACCGTACAAAAAAATGTTCGGTTTTAAAATCAACATCACAGCAATCGACCAAAGTATTAAGAATAAATACCTGATATTGAAACCAATAAACGCATTTTTGGAGCAAGCTTTTTCATCTTCAGGGTTGAAACGTTCTGTTTGTCGAAACAACCAATAAAAATTAATAGCGCTTGCCACAGATCCGAGCACCCACCCTATAACATCTATAAACAACAAAGGCATTACAATTAAAAGAGGCAAAACTGTCAAGAAAATTATAAATAAAATCCTATTCACATATTGTTTATTTGTCATTTATTCAAATCCTCTTTTTGAAAGTATTGCATTATAATGCGATAATCAGCGATAAATCCTGTAATAATGCCTAAAATTGCACCAATAATTAAAAAGAAATCATGTAGTTGATAAGTACGTTTAAGATAGAAAAAGACTAATACCCATAATAAAATGGATAATGCCATTGTTAGTCCTAACTGTGTTAGTAAGACAATTGCTGACAAAATCCCTTTATCAACTTTATAGCTTAGATTATTCTTTTCTAAAAAACCTTTTTTATTCAACTTGATGCTCATTCTTTCATTTATTATTTAATAATAACTTTATTATCTGGTCCAATTCCTCTTGATTTTTAAAAGGAATTATCAGTTCTCCTCTATCTTTCGCCTTAGCCTTAATTTTCGTGCTTCTGCCGTATATATTCTTTAAATCGTTTTCATATTGCGATATAGAGTCTGACGAATAATCTGTTTGTTTGGTGGACTTTGTTTTTGTAGTGCCATATTGGGTAGCCATTTTCTCTGCACGTCTCACAGTCATGCCATTTTTGACTATAAGCTCTGCAAATTCTAATTGCTTTTTTTCATCGACTTGCAATACAGCGCGTGCATGTCCTGCAGTGATCAATCTCTTATCAAGCAAGTCTTTCACGGGGTCTGAGAGCTTCAATAAACGGAGAGAATTGCTAATTGTTGCCCTATCTTTACCCATGATATTTGATATGTCCGCATGAGTAAACTCAAATTCATCGACTAATTGTTGATAGGCTGTTGCTTCTTCCAGAGCCGTTAAATCTTCTCTTTGTACGTTTTCAATAATAGCAAACACAAGTTTTTCGCGAGGAGAGACTTCTCTAATAACAACTGGTATTTCTAATAATCCTGCCAGTTTAGATGCTTCTAATCTTCTTTCACCTGCAATAAGCTCATATTCTTGATCGTTTATTTTCGAGATAATTATTGGTTGAATAAGTCCATTTTCTTTGATGGATTGAGCCAAATCTTGCAATTTCTCTGGGTCAAACTGTTTTCGTGGCTGATACTCATTAGGTTTTATTAAGCCAATTTTAATCTTTGTAATGTTACCTGAGCTGGTATTTATTGAAACATCATCTTTTATAAGAGCAGATAAACCTTTTCCTAATCTTGTCATCTTTCTATCACTTCCATTGCTAATTGCAAATAATTTTGTGCACCTAAAGACTTGATGTCATAGTGCATAATTGATTTTCCAAAGCTTGGTGCTTCAGATATTTTTACATTTCTACTAATCACACTTTTGAAGACTTTTTCTTTAAAATAATTCTTTACTTCGATAGCCACTTGATTTGACAAATTGAGCCTCTTATCAAACATGGTTAGTACAATGCCCATAATATTCATGTCAGGATTTAAATTCTTTTGTATTAGTCTTATGGTATTTAGTAATTGGCTAACCCCTTCAAGTGCATAGTATTCACACTGAATAGGTATAATCAAATCTGTACAAGCTGTCATAGCATTAATTGTTAGCAAGCCAAGCGATGGCGGGCAATCAATAATAATATATTCATATTCATCGGTAAAAGTTGCCAAAGCCTCTTTTAGTTTATGTTCACGTGCAAACTCATGTACGAGCTCAACTTCTGCGCCAGTCAAATCAATATTACTGCCGATTACATCGAGGCAAGGCACATCTGTCTTTATTGCTGCGGTTTTAGGGTCAATTCTACCGATCAACACTTCATAAGAATTGTACTTGAGTTTCTCTTTATCTATTCCTATCCCGCTGGTTGCATTACCCTGAGGGTCTAAATCAATTAGCAGTGTTTTCTTTTCATATATTCCCAAAGCTGCTGCTAAATTTACTGAAGTAGTTGTCTTACCTACTCCACCTTTTTGATTAACAATTGTTATAATTCTAATCATGCTTTATCTCTACAATCCTTCTTTCACCTAATATTTCATTTGAAACATTGAAAATTTGATAACTTTTAAACAGAAGCACATCATCAAGTTGCTTTGCTTTGTATAAATTTATGATGCCTTCTTTTTTTAACAACTTCATTAAAAACTGAGCATACAATGGTTTAATCTTTACTGATCTGCACACAATACGATCAAATTTTCCATACCACACACTATCAATTTCTTCTATACGAGAGCAAACAAAATTTACCTCTTTTAAGTCAAGCTTTTTACAAATATTTTTTACAGAGCCCATCTTTTTCTGTTTTGAATCAAGAAAAACAAGCTTATTTTCAGGGAAAATAATGTTTATTGGAATACCTGGTAGCCCACCGCCTGTACCAAAATCGAGTATTATTTCATTAGAAATGTTTGGATATACTTCAGCTAAAGATATGGAGTCCATAAAATGAACAGACCAAATCTCCTCAGCTGTCATTTGGCGAGAAAACAAATTGATTTTTTGATTCTCTTCAATCAACAACTGGCCATACATCTCAAACTGCTGAATTACCCGTTCATCAGCTTTACCAATCTTCTCTAAATACGTATAAAAGGCTTTTTTCATTTCCATAATTATATTTTAAAAATATTCAATTATTTGTCAATCAATATTTATATATTTTTAGCATGCTCCCCAAAAAAATCAATTACCCACTAACAAAAGCATTAATTTAATGTGGTTATTGTATCAAAAAAACAGAATTACTTGAGGCTGTTGCATAGTACCCAAAATAGTTTATAAAAGAATAAAGCAGTATCATAAATAAAAAACATCACCCTCCTATATATATAGGGCTTACAAAATGGTGTTTTTCGAAAACTATTTTCATCTAAATCAGCAGATGCCTACTACGAGCGGGTTTAGTTGTGATTTTTTTATACCAACAACTCTCCTTAGTGGGCTCAGATCGATTAAATTTCATATCTCAGCTCTAAATTTTCAGCTTGCTTCGAGTCTGAAAACCAAGTTTGTGCATTAATCAACACCCTCCTGAATTATACATTAACCAACATCCTCTATACAGATGAATACGATACCGCAATTTATTTTTTAGTATTTATGTCATAATCTAATAAAAACAAATTCATCTCTTATACGATTACTAAATAGATTTTCTATTACCTTATTACTTTTCAAATACTACCTGAAAAACACTTGACTATTTATCATGTATTTAATAAATTGTAATTGAGGTGAAATTTATGATTAAGTCGATTGATTCTAAAGCGCTTGAACAAAATCTCTTACTGACACGAAAAAAAGAAATAGTCATTCCGCCTGAAGACATTGCTTTCCTCAGCCAATGCGAGGCTGTATTCGGGATTCATAAGAGGTTAAATGCCTTTTTAAAAGAGCTTTATCATCCATACCCAAACAATGAATTTATCATCAAATCTTTAAGGCAAATCGTTTTAGAAGACTATCATTTCTATTTCAATGACTCAATTTTTGAACAATCTCAATCACGCTTTATCAGATATTTTGAAATCCTTATTGAGAATAATAAATCAAAATACAAACTCAGCACACCTGTAACCGAATCAGTCATACACACACTTATCAGCTATACACCATTAATTCTTAAGGTAAATCACCCTCAAAGAGATAGCTTTATTCAAAAATTCAGCGAAATACTAAAAGTGTTTGCTATGGAAAGCCCTAATTCATTTTGCTCAAATATTAAGTCATTTTACTCTAATTGGAGCGATCTATTAGACAATGATATATTGTTTGTTTGGGTTAAAAATGTAGTCATGAAAAACCTATCTTTTTGGCTTCAACACACTGATTTGTTAAATTGGTACAAGCACAATCTAAATATCTTTAAAAACGATTATACTCAGTTATTTGAAGAAATTGGGCAAGTCTATTTACAAAATCTATTAAAAGAAACCCAAGAGTGTAGTTCATTCACAGAACTGCAAAAGATCCCTTCACAAAATGAAATAGCAACCACTTTTAGAAACTATACATCACTATTGCATTCACCCTTTGAACAGATTTACTTTTTGATTTATCTGCTAAATCACCCTGCGATGCAGTCTTTATATCGTCATCTTATTTACGACTTAGATAAGGCTATTAGAACAATTGATACCTCTTCAAATATCCAAGATTTATTAGATTTTTTAGAAAACATCTTCACTCTTTTCGAAAAGTTGAGAAAACAGTTTTCCGACAGTATGCCAGATAGTTTAGCAAGCTTGGGCAAAGCGATTATTCGGTTCAATATCCCTGAGATAACAGACTTATTTATCAAAAAGCTTCTCCGCTTTGGGTTTGAATTTGTAGAACATGTGGAAGTCAGTGAAGATTGGCAATTAATCTACAACCCCAAACACATTTTGTATATAAGGCTGTATTTAGAAATATACATGTCATCACCAGAGTCATGCAAATCTGTACTTTCTGCTCTAATAGCATACCTGAAGCTTGGGGGTATCTTTATTTCTGACACAGATTTATTTCAAAAAGATATTAGTAAACTACTAAACTCACCAATACAAAACCACTTTAAGCTATTAAAGCAGCTATGCCGCATATTCCCAGTTTATTTTAATGAGATTGGTGCCGAAGGTGAACTGAGAGAGTGCTCTACAAAGCTCGATGAGCTAACAAATACCCGCGATATTATTATCCACTTTTTAAGAAAGCAGATCCATACTGAAAGCAATAATACACACATTGATCTTTGTGCAAGAATAATCGATTTTTGGGATGTGCTTGAATTTAATGTACTCACTGGTAGCTACCCAAATCATGTGGTTAGCCAAGCAGACATTACAGAAGAAGACAGAAATACGCATGCTTTATTGCAACACATCAAAGAGAAATATAATCTCACAGCAAGAGAGGTTTTGCTGATCTCAAAAGATAAAATCAGTGCAATTGAAAGTATGGATTTCTCTGAAATATCCAGATCACGTATTGTACTATTAATAAAGATCTTTCAACTATTAAGAATGAAATATGCCTTTGATTCTACAGAATTAATTACCCATCTAAAAAAATATGTCTTCTTTAGTAATAAAGAGATAAAAGACCTCTCCTTTGCCCTAAATAAAAACGATTATGTACACACTCTTTCGCTAACGATCAACATGTTGCAAAAACTGAAGAGAGTTATATTACAAAAAGAAAAGAGCGAAGGAAGAGAAGAAATATACTACAAAAGGCATATTGCTGCTGGCATTCCTTCAATGTACGGTAGGTACTTTGAAAGCAAGTTTGACGCTTTGGGTCTATCCTTAAGATTAGAGCAGACTACTGCTGCACTTATCCAGAAAATGATAGAAAAGCTACCTTTAGAATACGTTACAGCAGGGACTTTGAAAAGAATATTAAGAATACTTGAAATCATCAATGAAGGACTCTCTGCTGATGGAATAGAAAACGAATCTTTTGCCTCAAATATCAATATGCTAAAGTATAGCTTGACTTCTGAGACTTTTTCGATGGAGCAATACAAAAACATCTTAAAGTTCATGCAAGACAATGTCCGTGAAATCATCAATGAGTTCTTCTTTAGGAACTTTGACCCTGTTTTAAAAGAGATCATGCCCTCTTTTTTCAAAAAACAAACTGATGAAACAGATTATAAGCTATTCTATCATAAAAAGTCAGAATTCTTTTATCGCGAGTTACTTAGTTCTGCATTTATCATTCAAACACTCGATAACTTTATTGCGAAGATCATAGATGCGATAAATACTATGCAGGACACTCTTCCAGAAAACATAATCAACCTTGTGATGCATTATGATGCAGAAAAGCTCGTTACTCATCTTGATGAAAAGTCTACCAGGCTCGACAACCAAGCCTTTCTCGGTGCAAAGGCATACTTTCTCAAACAATTAATCAAGAGAAATATTCCTGTACCCAATGGGTTTGTATTTAGCACAGAGCTCTTTAGATATCGTGAAGCGACCCTTAAACATCAGGCTATCTCTAGAGATATTGACAATCTCATAAAAAGAAATATACATATACTCGAGCAGAAAACAAGACAGAGGTTTGGCAACTTTGAAAATCCTTTATTACTCTCAGTCCGCTCTGGTGCCCCTCTCTCCATGCCTGGTGCCATGAACACTTTTCTTAATATTGGCATGAATGATGAATTAACAGAGGCATTAGGTCAACATCACAACTTCAGATGGACTGCATGGGATTGCTATCGAAGACTGATTCAAAGCTGGGGTATGGCATTTGGGGTTGACAGGGACCTATTTGATCAAGTTATTTTAGATTTCAAAAAGAAGTGTTCTGTTGATTTAAAAACTCAATTCACACCGCGTCAAATGCGTGACATAGCCTATGCATACAAAAATGTATTAAATGAAAACAATGTTTATCTTGAGCAAGATCTTTACAAACAAGTAAGGGTTGCTGTAAGAAATGTGATCAAATCATGGGACTCAGACCGTGCAATTCTCTATAGAAAGCAGATGGAGATAGCAAATGAGTGGGGAACCGCTGTTATTATTCAAAAGATGGCTTTTGGTAATATCGGTCTCAATGCTGGATCGGGTGTACTTTTTACACACAATCCATTTTTAAAGTCTTCTGGCATTAATCTTTATGGTGATTACACTTTATGCAGCCAAGGCGAGGATATAGTTGGAGGGCTTGTCAATACTCTACCCATCTCAAAATCTCAGACAAACACTCATACAGAGGAAGAACTTGAAATGTCACTCGAAGTAAAGTTCCCACACATTTACAATAAACTTTTACATTATGCACATGTTTTATTAGAGAATTATACTTTTAATCATCAAGAAATAGAGTTTACTTTTGAGTCTCCTGCCGCATCGGATTTGTATATTTTGCAAACTCGTAATCAGGCAATACAAAAGCAACAAAGACTCTTAAGGTTCAAAAATGTATTAAAACAAAAAGCTATTTCACACGGTACAGGTATCGGGCAAAATGTGCTGAATGGCAAAGTCGCTTTCGATATGAACGATCTAATAGAGCTTAACAAGCAATATCCAAACACACCACGAATACTCATCAGACCAGATACCGTTCCAGACGATATGCCAATGATATTTGAAAGCGAAGGGCTCATTACTGCACGCGGTGGAGTCAGCTCCCATGCAGCTGTTACAGCTGCCAGACTTGGCAAAACAGGTATCGTCAACTGCAGAAATCTCAAAGTCAACGATAAAGAAAAAACCTGCTACTTTGATAATATTTGCATCAAAGCTGGCGACAATCTCGCTATAGATCCCCTCACAGGCAGCATTTGGAATACTCATTTTGAGACTATACAGTCCGATGCGCCTATTAGTATTATATAATTTTAAATAAAAAATAAAGGAGAATGTCATGAAAAAGCCATTAGGAGAAAGAACGTTAGGCATTAATAGCCTGGGAAGAATTGGTAAATTATCACTTTGGAATCACCTTCAAATGAATTTTTTCGATTCTTTTGTAATCAATTGTGGAAGAGAGGTTGGTAAAAAGTTAGACGATTTATTACAGGTCTTAGAAACTGATTCTACATATGGAAGCATTCATCGTTTTTTAAAAGGCTACAATAATAAGAAAGTCGAAATTAAAGTCGTAGATAAAGAAGCGCAAATCTTTTCTATCGATGGTAAAAAAGTTAAAATATTACGCAATGCTCGAAACCCAAAAGATATCAACTGGGCAAATGAAGGCGTACGCTTGGTAGTTGACTGCTCAGGCACATTTGTCGACCCATGCGCTGCTGCAGATAATGCAAAAGGATCTCTACGTGGTCATATTGAAGCAGGTGCAGAAAAGGTCATCCTTTCAGCTCCTTTCAAAATCTCAGATGCAGAAAAGAAAATGCCTGCTGATGCTGGTATGTTTGTGTATGGCATTAATCACTTAGATTTTGACCATTCAAAACACAATATCATCTCTGCTGCGTCCTGTACTACTACGGGCTTAGCTCACATGATGAAGCCTCTTTTGGACGACAAATACGCTTCTGATATCATCACAGCTTCAATGTCGACAATTCATGCAATGACCAATACACAAAGCATTCTTGACTCTGTTCCAAAAACAGGTGCCAGCGACTTAAGAAAATCAAGAGGTATTACAAATAATATCATCTTATCCACTACTGGTGCAGCAAAAGCATTATCACAAGTATTACCTGCAATTAATAATATTGGCTTCTTAGCTGATTCTGTCCGTATTCCAACAGCAACTGTCTCTTTAATTGTTTTAAACATTACCTTTAGAAACTGCACAAAAGAAAATGAAAAAGTAATTATTGATAGAGAATACCTCAACAACATTTACAAAAAAGCAAGCGAAGGAATACAAAAAGATTTATTAGTTTTTTCTGAAAGACAAAATGTCTCAACAGATATAATGGGCGAGCCAGCTTCATGCGTTGTTGAAGGACACGAGACACATACGCGCACTGGATTTATCAATCTATCAGGCAAAAACGAAGATGCTAATCAAGCACAAATACCTGAAATACCTGTTACTCATGCAAAAATATTTGCTTGGTATGACAATGAGCTCGGTTCTTACGTTTACTCTCTAGGCAAGCTTACCAAATACGTATACGAAAATATGTAATTCGCATTTAATTATAAAAAGAAGCCCGAATGTTCGGGCTTTTTTTATTGTTTAATTCTTATTTGTTTCGTTAATTCTTTTCAATCTTGAGATACAATGTATGTCCATTGATATCCCAATCCTTCATACCTTCTTCAATGCTTTCAGTTTTAACAATTTTATTTGTTAAAGTCTCACTCATAATATAATCGCTATAAGTCGTGATAGAATTACTGACCTCTTCAGGGCAGTGATAATACAGATTAATTTTATCCATAATCTCAAAATTCATCTCTTTACGAGTGAACTGAACCTTATTTACCACTTCACGTGCATGACCTTCCAAGATTAATTCTGGAGTAAGCACAACATCAAGCGCCACAAACAGTTGTCTGTTATTCTCAAAAGCAAAGCCTTCTTTAGATGCTATTGAAATAATCAAGTCTTCTTGACTCAATTCAAAGCTATTCCCATTAACAACTAAAGTATAAAGCTTATTTGTTTCCAATGCCTCAAGAATTTCACTTACACAGATATTATCCAGTGCTTTGGAAATAGTTTGAACATCCTTACCATATTTAGGTCCGACAGTCTTAAAGTTTGCTTTTGCCTGCCATTTTATTGTCTCATTGTTTTCATCAAGATATAAAAGCTCTTTTACATTTATCTCTTCCAAAATCAGCTCTTTCATACGTTCAGCGAGCTCTTTATATTTGCTTGGCAGGTAGATTGCATTCAGAGTTTGTCTCACTTTTATCTGCACTTGATTTCTTGCTGCGCGCCCCATAATAACAAAATCTATCATGGTATCCATATCTTTTTCAAGCTTATCATTTATTCTTGATTCGTCACTTACTGGATAGTCTTCGAGGTGAACACTAATACCGTTCTTCCCTTCAGCTTCTTTTAAGTCAAGATAAAGAGCATCTGCAATATATGGTGCAAAAGGTGCAATTATTTTTGATAAATCAATCAACACTTCATACAGAGTCAAATACGCTTCAATCTTATCATCGGTCAGCTCCATAGCCCAATATCTATGACGAGAACGACGCACATACCAGTTACTCAAGTCATCAACGACAAACTTTTGTATTGCTCTCAAGCTTCTGGTAAAATCATATTTTTCATTATTTTCTAATGTTAAAGCTATCAAATTATGCAATTTGGAATATATCCACTGATCGAGTGTAGAGTCGCGTTTGGTATGATTTTTATAGTCTTTTGGGTGAAATTTGTCGATATTAGCATAACTTGCATAGAAAGAATAAACGTTCTTCAAGGTGCCGACAAACTTTCCATATATCTCTTCAACGCCTTTAACGTCAAACTTTGTAGGCGTCCAGGGTGGGCTTACATGCAAGAGATACCATCTTACAGCATCTGCACCATATTTATCCATCAGCTCCATTGGATCGATCGAATTACCACGTGTTTTAGACATTTTTTGTCCATTTTTATCTAAGATTAAATCATTCACTAAGACATTTTTATATGGTGTTTCATCTTTCAAGATTGTAGAAATTGCTAAAAGAGTATAAAACCAACCACGTGTTTGATCGATTCCTTCGCTGATAAAGTCAGCAGGGAATAATTCTTTTTCAAAGATTTCTTTATTTTCAAAAGGATAATGCCATTGAGCAAAAGGCATTGAACCACTATCAAACCAGCAGTCAATCACTTCAGGTGTGCGTTGCAGTTCTTTATTACATTTTGGGCAAGGAATCTTTACGCGATCGATAAATGGTCTATGTAATTCTATATTTTCAGGTACTTCGCTTCCATCTTCCATCTTACCTTTTTGACGTAGTTCTTCAATTGACCCAATGCTAACTAATTCATCGCAGTCATCGCATTTCCAGATATTAAGTGGTGTGCCCCAAAATCTATCACGTGATAATGCCCAATCAACATTATTATCCAACCATTCGCCAAATCTTTTCTCGCCTACAAAGCTCGGATACCAATTAATCTTGTGATTATTTAAAATCATTTGATTCTTATACTTACTTGTCTTGATATACCAAGTTGAACGTGCATAATAAATTAATGGGCTTTTGCAACGCCAGCAGAACGGATAAGAGTGGATAATTTGAGCACGTTTATACAAAAAGCCTTCGTCTTTCAGGTGGCGAATAATCATTTTATCTGCATCTTTAACAAACATGCCTTTGTAGTCAGTAATCTCTTCAGTAAACTTCCCCGCATCATCGACTGGCTGAATGAAAGGCAAATTATACTTTAGCCCTATCATATAGTCATCCTGTCCAAAAGCTGGTGCTGTGTGAACAATACCCGTACCATCTTCCATAGAGACATAATCGCCGCAAGCGATATAATAAGCCTGTTTATCGGGCTCTATATAAGTAAACAAGGGTTTGTACTTCATAAACTGCAAATCAATACCTGGCATTTCTTTGATTATTTCATAAGGCTCATCAATAACGCTTAATCTTGCCTTTGCAAGGTACAAACACTCTGTTTTTTCATCTTTAACAATCTTTATTTTAACATACTTTTCATCTGGATTTACAACCAATGCCACGTTGGAAATAAGTGTCCATGGCGTTGTTGTCCAAGCAAGAAAGTAGGTATCATCTTTATCTTCAAGTTTAAATTTTACAAAAACAGACGGATCTTCGACATCTTCATATCCTTGCGCCACTTCGTGAGAAGAAAGAGGTGTGCCACAGCTTGGGCAATAAGGTACAATTTTATGCCCCTTATAAATCAAGCCTTTATCAAAGATTTCTTTTAATATCCACCAAACGCTTTCAATATAATTATTATCAAGGGTGATATATGGATTATCTAAATCAATCCAATACCCCATTGTTTCAGTCATATTACGCCATTCTTTTTCATAAGAAAAGACTGATTCGCGACAAGCATTACAAAACTTTTCAATACCATATTCTTCAACTTCTTTTTTATTCTTCAAGCCGAGTTTCTTTTCAACTTCGATTTCGACGGGCAGACCATGTGTATCCCAGCCAGCTTTTCTTTTAACTTGATAGCCACGCATTGTTTTATAACGGCAAACTGAATCTTTTATAGCCCTTGCGATAACATGGTGAATACCTGGCTTTCCATTTGCTGTTGGAGGTCCTTCAAAAAATACAAACTTCTCAGCACCCTCTCTATTGGTGATACTTTTATCTGCGATTTTCCCATCTTGCCAATAATCTTTGACCCTCTTTTCAAATTCTGACGCTTTTTCCTTTAGATTGATCCCTCTATACATTATTTCTCCTGTATTATTTTTCGCCTTCATGCTCTTTATTTTCTTCTTCTGCAGCCTCTTCTTGCGACTCTTCTTCGAATAAGTCATGAAAGTCTTCCACCAGCTTTTCATCGAGCTTTACATATTCTTTCCACTCATTCATTGCCTGGTCAATATCAATGCATTTATCACATACCACAAGGGTATTTTCAAGGGTTAAACCTATATACCCTCTATCATAACACTTTTTACATGATCTTTTTTTTCTGTGTTTAAGGACTATCTCTTTTGCTTTTTCCAAATGTTTCTCTTCTAAGTACATAAAAAACCTCTATTTTAGTAATTTTTAATTGATTAGCATTTTCTTATTCAGCAAATTTCTGTCAAGTAAAATTTGATATAGAAATAATTAGCATACTTTAAAAAATATTTGAATGTATGAATTGAAAGCTCTTTGATTTTTATCAAGATATTAGACGACACTTTTTACACTGTATACTCTCACCAAATCAAAGAAAATTAGATCAACAAAAGCATCTATTTTTATCTCCTAATAATTCGCAAAAAATCTCCTTTTCACTCCCTTTAGATTCCTATAAGATTACCTTTCATTCTCCAAGATAGCAAGGGGAATGTAAAGGGAATCGCATAGGCATATTGTTGTTAAATAGTCATATACAACATTGATTAGAAAGTTAGTGAAAAAAGATAAAAAAAGGACCTGAGAACAGGATTATTTGTTTTTTTATAGCCCCATTTATTGAAAAATTTAGGCAGTTTTTTAGCTCATATTTCTAAACAATTGTTTAAGATTTTAAAAGACTCAAATAACACAAAATTTGTTGAGTCATTTTTAATAATTTTTCAGGATATGTTAATAATTCAATAATTATAATTGACAAAAAGTACAAATTCTGTTAAATTGTATTAAAGTATTAAGGAGAGTTAATGTCTAAAGATAAAAATAGAGCACTATCACTTTTTTCAGGTGGATTAGATAGTATAATAGTAGTCAAGTTTATGGAAAAACTTGGCTATGAGATTATCCCAATCTATTTCTCAACGCCGTTCTTTCAAGATGATAAAGCAATAAAAATGGCAGAAGCCAATAATATCAAAATCGAAATAATAGATATCACTGAAGAGCATTTGGAAATGCTCAAAAACCCGCATTATGGCTATGGTAAGCACCTAAACCCTTGTATAGATTGCCATGGACTAATGTTTAAAATATTGCACAGATATCTGGAAAAATACGATGCAGATTTTTTAATCTCTGGAGAAGTATTGCAACAGAGACCTATGTCGCAAAACAAGAATGCCTTATCTGCTGTGAGAAAAGCAAGCACAGTAGGTGATTTAATAGTCAGACCCCTCTCACAAAAGCTTTTAGTAGATACATTGCCTATTCGTGAGGGCTGGGTCAAAAAAGAAGATATGCTCAGTATTAGTGGAAGAACTCGCACAATGCAAATACAGATGGCAGAAGAGCTTGGAGTTAAAGAATATCCAAATGCAGGAGGCGGTTGTCTTTTAACAGATAATGGGTATACAAAACGCCTTAAAGATCTGCTAAAGTATGAAATGATGAACTCTTTCTTTGTTAAGTTTTTAGCTTTTGGTAGACACTTTAGAATTGATCAAGATACAAAGCTGATTATTACACGTATCAAGTCTGAATCGGATATAATTACACCAAAATTGGAAGATAATGAACTTGTCTTGAAATGCAAAAACGTGCCAGGTCCATTAGGCATCATACAATCTCGTAAAGAAATAACCCTTGACACTATACAGCTGTCAGCATCTATCCTTTTAAAATATAATAGCAAAGCAAATGAGCAAGATATTGTGTCGTGGGGTAAGGCATTTGAACTTCATAATGATGTGGAAATTAGTAGAATAAGTGATGATGAATTAGAGAAATATAGGATTAATTAAAAGGAGAATACAATGATTAAATATAAGATTTTCAACTTGTTAGAGAACTTTGAGACAAATACATATCTCGTTTGGGATACAGAAAGTAATGAAGCGATTATCATCGACCCATCTGCTCCAAGCGAAAACTTAGCCAATACTATATCAGCAATGAAATTAAAAATTGTGCATATCTTTAATACTCATGGACACGGAGACCACATAGGTGGCAATGAATACTTTCACAGGCTTTATAATTGCCCGATAGGCATACACCCATACGATGCAGATATGCTTCTCAATTCAGCACTTAACTTGAGTGATTTTATGTACACACCAATTATTTCACCTGCAGCGAGCTTTTTATTAAAGGATAGAGACAGCATTTACCTTGGTGAGTTTAAAGGAACAGTCTTTCACACACCAGGGCATACCAAAGGTGGCGTTGTTATTTATTTTGAGCCCTATCTTTTTTCAGGAGACACGCTTTTTGATTTAAGTGTTGGCAGAACTGACTTGCCAGGTGGTGATAGCAAACAGCTTTCAGACTCCATAAAAGAAAAGATTTTTTCATTGCCTGATAGTACTATTGTGTTGCCTGGACATGGTGGTTCGTCAACTGTTGGCAAAGAAAAACAAGAAAATCCATTTATTAATTAAAAAAAGATTAAAAAAGTCTTGACTTATTTATAAGTAAATACTATGATTTCAATAAATAAAGTTTAAGGAGTGACCATGTTAAAGGATTTAGTCAGCATGAATAGAAGTATCAGACGATATGATGCCACTCGTTCAATTAGTAAAGAAGAATTATTTGAATTAGTAAACCTTGCACGCCTCTCCCCTTCCGCTGCTAATAGACAACCCATAAAATATGTGCTTGTAAATGAAAAAGAAGAGCTGGATAAAGTGTTTCCTTGTATTGGCTGGGCTGCTTATTTACAGGACTGGAAAGGTCCAGACCCAAGTCAAAGACCAACTGCTTATATTATAATGATTACTGAGCTGCAAATAGCGCCACATGTCAATGTAGACCCTGGTATATCAGCCCAAACAATCTTATTAGGTGCGACCGAAAAAGGGCTTGGTGGCTGTATGATCAGCTCAGTTAATAAAAGCAAATTACGAAGAATTCTCAAAATACCTAATTATTACGAGATCTTGCTTACAATAGCAATTGGTAAACCTGATGAAAAAGTGATATTAGAGGAGGTTGACAAAGAAGGAGATATCCGCTATTGGCGCGATGAAATCGGGGACCATCATGTTCCTAAAAGAAAACTTGAAGACATTATTATAGATTTTAATATTCAAAAATGAGGTAAAGATGAAGAATTATATCTTAAAACAGCCAGTAATGAATAGAGTATTATATGCATTACTGCCAATAATTCTATTTTCTGTGTTTTTGTTTGGTTGGAGAAGCATGGTAGTAATATTATTTACTAATTGTATTGCTTTTTTAACTGAATTTCTCATGGTAAGGAAAAAAGCAGTTCCAAAAGTATCAATGGCAGTCTTTGTTACAGGTACACTTTTAGGGCTAACTATGCCGCCAACCATACCCCTTTGGATAGCTGGAGTAGCTGCTGTAATAAGTGTACTATTTGGCAAAATGGTTTTTGGAGGCTTTGGTGTTAATATTTTCAATCCTGCAATTGTAGGCAGGGCATTTGTCTATATTTCATTTCCTAAAGAGATGACTATTTCATGGGTAAAGCCCTTTACCAGCTTACCTGGAGGATTTGTTCACTATCAGACTGTTGATGCCTTTCAAAAAATCACATCAGCAAGCCCAATAGGGATACTAAAAGATAGCGGTGTTTATCCTAATCTTGGCGAGCTCTTTTGGGGCTTTATACCAGGATCAATTGGAGAGACATCTGCGTTCTTGATCATCCTGGCAGCTATTTATCTGATTATTACCAAAACTGCAAAGTGGCAAGCTATGCTATCTTGCATCTTGTCTTTAGCTATTTTTACAGCAATTTTTGATGCGCCATTAACCCTAACATACCTTCTCTCAGGCGGTGTTTTGTTTGGCACAGTTTTTATGATTACAGATCCGATTACTATGGCAAAGACAGACATTGGCGTATGGATTTATGGCTTGATTGTTGGCTTTACAGCGGTCTTTATTCGTAAGTTCTCACTCTTTGCAGAGGGATTTATGTTTGCTCTTCTTTTAGGAAATACATTTATGCCAATTATTGATTTTGGTATTCAAAAACTCAAAGCTAAACCAGCAAAACAGGGGGCTTAAGTATGGAAAAAGAAAAAGTTGAATTCAAAGAAACACGTGCTTACCCTGTTGTTTTCATGATAGTAATCACCATTATATTTGTAGGGATTTTGGCTGTATTTTATCACTCGACAAAGGGGCGAGTTGAGCAACGTGAGAGAATAGAGTTGCAGAAGGCGGTTTTAAGCGCTTTTAATCTACCAATAGACAATGTGCAAGCAAATTATGAGGCGTATATCAAAGAGTTGTCTTTTAAACAAAAAGGGCAAGAAGAAGAAATTATCTATTATCAAGCCACAAAAGATGAAGAGGCTTTGGGTAACGCTTTTATTATTTTTGGCAAAGGACTTTGGGGTGGTATCACAGCACTAATCGCATATACCCCTGATTACCAAAACATAATTAACTTTGCAATAATCAATCAAAGTGAGACGCCTGGCTTGGGCGGTCGTATAACTGAAGAATGGTTTACACGTCAGTTTTCAGACAAACAAATAATGACAGATAATGAGATTAATAAATTCGAGATGGTATCAGAAAATGCAGATAATATTACAATCACACAAGTTAAGCAGATTACAGGAGCATCGCTATCATCAAGAGCAGTCCTTGACATGATTACTAATGAAAGTCAAAGAATAATTCAAACATTAAAAGAGGCATTATGACAAAAATAGATATTTTCAGAGAAGCAGCATTTAAAGAGAACTCAGTCTGGCGGCAAGTTTTGGGTATTTGTTCTGCTTTGGCTGTTACTAATTTTATGAGAAATAGCCTTATAATGGGGCTGGGCGTCATGTTTTCTCTTGCATTATCAGGCTTTACAATTTCATTAATTAGAAACCATACCCCACGAAGCGTCAGAATGATGGTACAAACGCTGATTATTGCGTCATGGGTGATAATCGTAGACTTGTTTTTAAAAGCGTATATCCCTGATGCCAGCAAGCAACTTGGACCATATGTAGGCTTAATCATTACCAACTGTATTCTTATGGGGCGTGCAGAAGCATTTGCAGCAAAGAATACGCCGCTTGATAGTATGGTAGATGGTATTGGTGCAGGCTTTGGCTATACCTTTGTTTTACTAATAATTTCTCTGTTTAGAGAGGTACTTGGCTTTGGATCAGTATTTGGATTTACTTTCCTTGGTGATTGGTGGCCCCGTTGGTCAATTATGGCAATGGCTCCCAGCGCCTTCTTTATGCTGTCGATACTGTTCTGGTATATACACCAAAAATACTATATCCAAGTTAAGAAATAGGAGAATTTATGATAGATATTCATCCCTTTATAATATTTTTAGCAGCTATATTTACATCTAATATCCTGCTTAGCAACTTCCTTGGTATGTGCTCGTTTTTATCAATATCCAAAGAAGTTGAGGCATCGCTTGGGCTTGGCATGGCAGTTGTGTTTGTCACCGTATTGACAGCTGCAGTAAATTATGTAGTTTACTACCAAATACTTGTACCCTTTGAAATCGTTTATTTACAATACATTATCTTCATCATAGTTATTGCAGCAACTGTGCAGTTGACAGAGATATTTATTGAGAGATTTTCTCCAGCACTATACTACTCACTTGGTATCTTTTTACCTTTAATTACAGTAAATTGCGCTATCTTTGGTGTGGCTCTCTTTATGATAATCAGAAAATATACTTTTATGCAGACCATAGGTTTTGCAGCAGGTAGCGGCATTGGATGGCTACTTGCCATAATGGCATTAGCTGGTATTCGTCAACGAATAAAAGAAAAAATGGTGCCTGCAGGACTTCAAGGTGCAGGAATTACTTTAATCATAACTGGCATTATGGCTTTGGCATTTGTGGGCTTTTCAGGCTCTGTAATCATTCAATAAAGGACATATTATGGAAATATTTTATAATATACTAACTGCTACGATAATAAGTGGCTCTTTGTCGATAATATTAGTTATTGCCGAGTACTTCTTTGCCAATTATGGAGATTGTAAAATCACGGTTAATAATAAAAAAGAAATTGTTGTTAAAGGCGGTGGTAATCTGTTAAACGCTTTAGCAGAAAATAAGATATTCATACCATCAGCATGTGGCGGGCGTGGATCATGTGGCTTTTGTAAAGTAAAAGCACTCGATGGTGCAGGACCTGTTTTGCCAACAGAAAAGCCATATCTCTCTGCCAGTGAATTAAAAGATAATATTCGCTTATCTTGCCAAATAAAAGTTAGACAAGACATTAAGATTCACATACCAGAAGAGCTTTTTAATATCAAAAAGTTTAAGGCAAAGATTGTGGAGATTATTGACTATACTTATGATATAAAAGGTATTACTTTTCAGCTACTGGAGCCAAATACTGTGGACTTTAAAGCTGGACAATACATGCAATTGGAAACTCCAAAGTATGAAAAAAGTAAACAAGTTATTAGTCGTGCATACTCTATTTCGAGTATACCAGACATAAAAGACTCTATTCAACTGATTATCAGAAGAGTACCTGATGGCATTTGTACTACGTGGGTACATGATTATATGAAATTGGGCGATATCGTAAATCTTGTTGGCCCTTTTGGTGATTTCTATATCAGAGATACAGAGACAGACATTATTTATGTTGCAGGAGGCTCAGGCAAAGCGCCGATTAAGTCAATGATAGAGCATTTTGCTAAGTATCAAAGCACCCGTAAAATGACATATTTCTTTGGAGCAAGAACAACAAAAGATCTCTACTTGACAGAAGAATTTCAAGAATATGAAAAAACAATGCCAGACTTTACTTATGTGCCCGTTTTATCAGCACCATCACCAGATGACGGCTGGACAGGCAAAACAGGCTTTATCCCTCCATACTTTAAAGATTATATTAGAGATCCGCTCAATACAGAAGCGTATTTGTGCGGTAGCCCAGGCATGATAGCTGCTGTCGAAAAAGAATTAGTTAATTTAGGGGTAGCTAAAGATAAAATCTATTTTGATAGCTTTTAGTTGAAATAAAATATTAATGAGGTTATTATGAAACTAAGTCCTGAAGAAAAAAGAATAATGGATAAAATGCAACCAGGTATACTAACTGTTGATGGATTTTTAGGTAATGATACGCGCAATTTACATGAGATATTACAAGAAGATGCTGAGACAATTGAGTCTTATGGATACACCGCTGAAGATATTGGCAAACGCATGAAATACTTTACAGAAAGGTCGAAAGAAGCTTATGAAGAGCCTATTCTAATCGATCAAAAGTATCTAGTACAGCAAGATATTTGGCGCGGTAAAGTTGTTTGCCCGTTCCCGCATAAAGGACTGTATACCAAGGCTGATATTCATCTAAAAAACATTGAAAACAACATAGAAATTAGTTGGACTCCTTTGAATATTCACTTTATTGAAGAGCATGGCTTCTTTGAAGGTAAAGGATCAAAACATAGAATTGACCCTGAAACAATCATAAAAGCTCTTTTTTAAACTGTGTCTGCAGAATACTCTTGCCATTTCTCAACTGAATTTGAGAGCACCATAGAGTTTGCTTCAATAGAGGCAAATAGCCTGATAGATAAAGCAGCGTCACTCTCTGATGCCTTTTTCTTAATAGATGAAAATGTGTTTCGCTTATACTATCAAGGTCGTACTCTTGATAGACCATACTTTTTGATCAAATCAAATGAGCAGGAAAAAAGCCTAAAGCAAAGTGAAGCCATTTACAGCTTTTTATTGAAGAATAACTGTTCTCGGAGCAATACAATTGTAGCAATAGGTGGTGGGATTACGACTGATTTGGCAGCATGGGTCGCAAGCACATTCAAACGTGGAGTAAAGTTGTGGCTTGTACCAACAACACTACTATCAATGGTAGATGCTGGCATTGGCGGCAAAGCTGCAGTTAACTATCAGGAACTAAAAAACGCATTAGGTTGTTTTTACCCTGCTGAAAGAATAATAATCTGTTCAGACTTTCTGAAAACATTAGATGAAAAAGAATACTACAATGGTCTGGTAGAGGGAATAAAAACACTTATCATTTTAAAAGATTTCCAAAGAGCAGAAAGAATCTTAAACACCAAGACCATCACAGACCATGATATTGAATATATAGCTCGAGCAAAGCTTAGTATTTGCCAGCGAGACTTACATGACAAGGGTGAGAGAAGACTGCTAAATCTGGGGCACAGCTTTGCACATATATTTGAATCAATTAGTAATTATGTGTTACCGCACGGCATTGCTGTTGCGTGGGGGCTGTCTTTTGCTGTGAACTATAGTTATGAAAAACAGCTGCTTAATGTCGAAGATAAGACTATTCTCGAAAGCCTGGCAAACAAGTTACTAATGATAAATGATGAAAGCCTGAATTACAAAAAGATATTGTTTAATGACGACATCATAGCCATTATTGAGAGCAACTTAAAGCACTTAATATTGAATGATAAAAAGAATGAAAATGCAATAAAACTGGTACTCTTTGAGCACTTAGATACGTCCATTTATACTGAAGTGAGTATCGAAACACTGGAAAGATTTATTATAACAGAGTTTAAAAGAATAAAACTTAATAGTTGAGTACAAGCTCAATAGCTGTTTTAATGAACTTTGGACAATTGTCTTTGAATATTCCTTTTTCACGAGCTTGCTCTTTTTGAATTTCATTTCCAGCTTCATAACCAATGAGTTCATGGCAGTTTAGAGCACCATGCACGGCTTTGAACTCATTTAAGAGCTTATGGACTACTGCATAGAACTCTTTTTTATCTTCGGCAGTAGGGTCTGTTTTGGCATATTTTAAGCCTAAAACCATTATAGCACCTGTTATTGCACCACAAGTATAACCAATGCACATGCCGCCGCCGAAACCAGCATTTAAGCGGCTGATAAGGTCTTTTGTTAAACCGTAATCCTCTGCAAATTGTCTTGATACGGTCTGTGAACAGTTATAGTTATTATTAAAATCTTCAATCGCTTGCTGTATTCTTTTTTCCATTCAAACTCCTAATTCATTATTTTAATAAGATAGCCTTCTTAAAATCATGAAAATTTGAGCTTGTTATTTTGTAAAGATAAATCCCAGAATTCAGTTTTTTACCTTGCTCATTTGTTCCATCCCAGGTCACAGAATGCGTGCCTGCGGGCATAAAGCCATCGACAAGAGATTTGATACGTTGTCCTTTGATATTATAAATTGCTAAATTGACATAATCTCTTTTGGTGATACTAAAGTCAATAGTGGTATTTGGGTTGAAAGGATTGGGATAGTTTTGACTCAAATAATTAATATGAGGTTTTGCTATTTCTTCATTTGCCAGTCCAACATGTACAGACCATGTTTGATCAACAATAGAATTAAAATCTGTAACACTGCACTTTATTTCATATTCACCAGTGTTGGGCGGGCTAAAACTGAAGTAATTTTTGCTAACATGTTGATTAACAGCGTCAACATACCAGCTATAATAAATATTGTCATCGTCATAATCTAAAGCATTAACATAGAAATTCATATACTCATCTAAACCCATTGTTATAATGCTATCTTCGGGGGAGAAAGACTCAATTATTGGAGCTAAATTCAGTGTGCGGGCTATTACTTTGGCACTATCATTAAATGTAACAACATTATCAAATGACCCGTTTACAAAGAGCTTCCCAGTACCTGTCCAATTTTGTTGAGGGATTATTGTTATTAAATGATTATTCAAAATAAGATTAAAGTTATCACTAATATTAGCAACAAAAGAATAGGCTGTAGTTCCTTCAATAGAGTCATCAATGTAATTTAGCATGTTCAAAGTAATTTGTGTGTTTTCATTAATAATCAAAGAGTCTGGTAGATTAAAACTTATAATATGATTAAATTGATAGTTTCGCTCACTGGTATTGCTTGGCAAGTAGTTGTTTCTAAAGGCTTTTGCTTTCAATGTGCAATTGCTATTTATGAAAAGCGGCGCAGAATAAAGGTTATCGTGGATAGTTGGTTCTTCATTGTTTTTTGTGAAATAAACAACGGCATTAGAATCAGCCTCGATGCTGACATGAATAGCATTATTATATATTCCAGAGGCATAATTAAATATTGGATCTGGTATTTGCCCAGTTATAATATATTGAGCTGTAACCTGCTGAGAATCGTTCAACCCTGCTTTATATGCTTTTGCTTTGATAATTACGGTACTATCTTCTGGCGCAATAATAGGCTCTGTATAAGTTTGTGAAGTCAAATCCACATCACTACCGTCTAATGAATAACGGATTATTGCACCTGGTGTTTGCGATGTAATTGTAATTAATTGTTGACTTGTAAAGATACCAGGTGGAGGTGAAAACTCTGGATCTTTCACATGCTCAGTAGCGATAAAATCTCTATTTATAATATCTGCAATAATATTTTCAATAGAATAAGACGCTGGTGAAAAGCTAAAATAATCTTTATAAGCCTTTACAGAGCAAGTGCTTCCATAAGGAATATTCAGCTCATAATAACCCAAAGCATTGGTTTGTGCTGAGTTTCGTGTATTAGTTGTGCTTATGTTTACGCCTGCCAGCCCCTGTCCATTGTATGTGACTATGCCACTCACGCTAAAGGTCTTCATAGTAGCTTGAAAGTCTTGTGTACTCATATTTTGAGTTATTGTTATTTCTCTTGAAGGCGGTGTAAATGTGTAAGCAGGGCTTGTCGGGGTGATAAATAAGTGGGTTCCATGTGTTGCAATAAAAGAATAAATACCATCATTATCTGTAAAAATCGAATTACTACCTGCTATAACTTCGCAATTAGCTATTGGTATGCCATTTGAAGTAATAGCTCCGCAAACTGTGTACTGGGCTACAGAAGCACTAAAATTTTGTACCAAATTATCCGATATACCTTGAAGGGTTATCTGTTCTGGCGTAAATGAGTAACCTGTTTTTTGGGGTATTAATGTAATATCTTGCCCCTCTAATGCATTAAAACTATAAAAGCCAAGGGCATCTGTTGTAACTAAATCATTGCCGTAGTTTATTTCAACATCGCTTAAGGGGTTGAGATTTGTCTCTAAAACAGTACCCGATATAGTAAAAACTTGCAGAGGAATTGCATTAATCGTGAGACTCATATTTTGATCGATATTATTTATATTAATCGTAGCTGGTATAAATCTATAGCCATTTTTACTAAAAGAGATGTTGGTTGATGTATGCCAAGGTAGATTGAAACTAAAGTCACCATTTGCATCACTTAGAGTCGACCCTGTTTGATAATTTATAACTACCCCGCTTAACCCAATGGCACTCTCAGTAACCGTACCAGATACAGTAAAAGACTGAATTACAGCTGAGAAATTAACTACTTGATTAGCAGATATTTGATTAATTATCTTTGAACTTGGGGCAAAAGTATACCCCTCTTTGATGGGGGTAAGTGTGATTGTATCATGAAAAGCAATACCTTGGATTGAGTAATTTCCAGCTGCGTCTGAAATGACGCTTGTGTAAGTGTTACCTAAGGCGCTACTAATGGTAATTGTTGTATTTTCAATATCTGTATTGCCCGTAATAGAATAATAAACTGGTGTGGCATTGAAATTAATATTTGTTTGATTATAACTCAAATTACTGACAGTATAGTTTTGTGGATCAAACACCCAACCTTCTTTTGCAGGGGTAATAATATAACTTGAGAAACCAGGAAGATTGAGAGCATACTCTCCAAAAGCATCTGTTGTCGCTGAGTATGTGCCTGCATAAACATTTACTCCAGCAAGAGGTTGTCCATCTCCTAAAACAACACCACTAACAGTATATTGCGGTATAGAAAAAGCGATAAAATTACAAGTATGATTAGCGTTTATATTTGTCAGAGTTTGCTGAGCTGGATTAAAAGTATAAGCAGTACTAATAGGAGAAAAAGTAATATTTGCACCTCCCATCACCCCAGGAATCATATATTCTCCCAAAGAGTTTGTTTTAAGAGTTGTAAACATACTAAAGTTTTGGGCAGGGCTAACTGAAGAAATGTTGATTGAAATGTTTGGCATAGGTGTCAAATCTTCATTCATCACCTTTCCAGAGATAGTGTGAGTAGTGATATTTGCATTTATTTCATAAAAATAATTAGGACTCGATCCGATTGTACCACCAGGATTGGAAAGCAATGTGGCAGTGGCTTGATAGATTCTTTGATCAGAATAATCCCATACCTTGAAGACTATTTCTTCACCTGGTTGAACAGTTTGTATGAAAAATGTCCTCACCACTCCTCCACCAACACCAGTATTATTGATTAAATTGGTCTTTGCACGTATTTGATTACCAACTTGAGCAATTAGAATATCATCAGTTGTAGCATTTACTCCGTTTATTTTTACTCTCGCACTTATTGTCATACCAGACCCATAAATAACGGGCTCGCCCCATGGATCGGCAATTTGTGCATAACTACAGATAAAAATTAACAGCAAGGTAAATATTATAACCAATCTCTTCATAAATAGTTCTCCTTACTGTTTTATCGGCACAATATCAAAAAAGATTAGTAAAAGTAGTAAATTTTAGACACTTGTTATACATATCGGCTTACCTTGACAATTGTCTTCATCGACAAGTTTGCCATTTTTAACAACAGTGTTCCCCCTTAGCATCACTTCTTTTATCTCTACATTAGTTGAGTAATCTTCCCAAATGTTCACGTTTTGTGTATAAGATGCAGATATTTTTCTTGTTTTTCCCTTGGGGTTAAATATTACAATGTCAGCATCTGAGCCGACTGAAATCACCCCTTTTCTGGGGTATATTTGAGCTAAATTAGCTGGATTAAAAGACAAACAATTCATAAGTTTGGGGAGCTCCCATTGATACTTTCCTACAAGCAAATCATAGAACATTGGGAATAAGGCTCCTAATGCAGGCATTCCGCTTGGAATGTTTCGAAAATCGCTACTTGCAGCTTGATATACAGAGTCGCTATAAGCTCTGTGGTTTGAGCAAAGTACTTCTGGATAACCCATAGATGTTTTAATTTCCATAAAGCTCCTACATTCTTCGTTTCTCAATGGAGGCGTAGTCAAATAATGAGCACCTCTTTCTCCACGCAATTTATCTTCATTAAAGAACACATAATGAGGCGTTGTCTCGCTAGTTATTGGGCAATCTCTTTTTGCAAGCTCAATCTGCCCTATTGCATCTGCAGAAGTTAAGTGAGCTATATGGATTGGTGTTTGGATGTTTTGACAGAGGTTAATGATCTTCTCAACAGCATTTAGCTCTGCTTCTTCACTGTGAATTTCTGGGAATTTTGTTAAATCACGATAGTTTACGTTTCTACCCATTTGGCTCAAAATAGCCTCGTCTTCACAATGGATGATTATTTGTGGTTCGAATTTCTTCAAGCGTCTTATAATTTCATTTATTTTGTCATATGACAGATAAAGGTTTGCAGTTTTATAAGTAGTGTAAAATTTAAATGTTCTAAATCCTTTTTCAATCCATTTTGAAATATCATAAAAGTTTATATCAGAAAAGCGAGTTGGGGTGAGATGCCAACGATAATCACAATAAGAATTATTGAGAGCTTGATCTGCAACAGCACTAATTGCTTGAGATAAAGATTGATTAAAATTTTGGACTATAAAGGCATTTATCGTGGTAATACCGTTTTCGATAGCGAGCTTTGTTCCACTTTTATAGGTATCGCTCTGATCAAAATACTGCCCTTTTTCTTCTAAATGTGCATGAAAATCAACTATGCCTGGGATTACTGTTAGCCCTGCTGCATTAAAAACTTCAGCATCGCCTTGACGAGGTAAATCTTGATCTAAAGCAGTGATCACCCCATCAGTTATCTCAATATCAATTTCTTTTACTTCGTTTTGTAAACAAACATTACCATTAATAATATATCTTTTCATAATACACACTCCATATAATAATACTATGTTGATAAAAACATTTATAAAAAAAAAGTCAACCATTTTTTAATAATTATGTGATATTTTAATTTTGTTGAAGACTTTTTGACCAAAAATCAAAAAGACTTGCAAAAAATTTAGCTGAAAAATGAGATGTAATTGATCTGGATAAACTAAGGACACATGTTGGTAAAGTAAAAAAAATCACATCTAAACCCGCTCGTAGTAGGCATCTGCTGATTTAGGTGAAAATAGTTTTCAAAAAACACCATTTTGTAAGCCCTATATATATAGAGGGTGATGTTTTTTATTTATGATTCTGCTTTATTCTGTTATAATTTATTAAGGATTTGATTGAAACAAAAAAAAGGCAGGATATCCTGCCTTTGTTAAAAACTTTTTTATAATCTACATTCTTGCGATGTTAACTAAACTACCATTAACATCAAAGAAATTGTCACCATCAACGATTGTGATTAATTTGCCATCTTTTTCAAGCATCCAAGTCTCATTATCTGTATTGAATACGAAAGAAACATTGTTTGTTTCATTATCTAAGTCATAAATATCATAGCGATTTTGAGTTGTAACGACTTTGATATTCCTTCCATCTTCAGCATAATACTTAATCTCTTGCTCTGTCTCATTCATAGCGAGAGGATTTGAACCTGTCCAGAATTCAATTACATTGAGCAATGCATAATCCAAGAATCCACATGCTTGGTATACAGGTACAAAGAATAATACCCACATAACAATAGATTGAATGAATTTGTCACCACTAATACTACCGTTGATTTGATAAATTTTTCTTGTTAGCGCAAACTTGCCATAACAACCTGACAATGTTACTGACAAAATACTGATCAGTAAGAGTACTACTACTAGTTTTTTAATTCGTTTCATTAGAAACCTCCTTTTTATTTTTATACAAATATATCAAAGCCCGATAATTAAGTCAAGATATATTTTATTTTTCTTTAATTTGTTCTTCTTTTAGTTTCTTCCACCATGCTATGCGCTTTTGGACATCTTTTTCGAAGCCAAATGGAGATGGTGAATAGTATTGTTTTTCAGTCATTTGGTCAGGAAAATACTTTTGATAATAATACTTATATTTAAAATCATGATCATATTGATACTCTTTTCCATAGTCCAAATCTTTCATTAATTTTGTTGGAGCATTTCTAATATGAAGGGGAACTGGCAAATGACCTGTCTTTTTTGCGTCTTCTTTAACCTGTAAATACGCTTTGTAAATTGCATTACTTTTGGGAGCTGTAGCTAAGTAAACCACTAACTGCGAAAGATGTACCGTACACTCTGGCATGCCTATAAAATGCACAGCCTCTTTTACTGCGATTGCTTGCACTAAAGCTTGAGGGTCAGCCAAACCAATATCTTCTGAAGCAAACCGTGTTAAACGACGAGCTATATACATAGGATCCTCTCCCGATTCAAGCATACGAGCTAACCAATACAACCCTGCTTGTGGATCTGAACCTCGCAGAGATTTATGCAGAGCAGAGATTAAATTATAGTGTTCCTCACCTGATTTATCGTAGAGCATAGCCTTTTTTGCTAAATACTTTTCTAAAAAGCTGCGCTGATAAGGCTTTGCTAAGTTATCCTGCTTAAAAAGAATATCTATTATATTAAGAGCTTTGCGTGCGTCACCACCAGATAATGCAACAATTAAATCAATTGCATCTTCTGTAAAATCATTCACCTTGTTCTCTGCATTAAGAATATTTAGAATTATTGTTCTTATCTCATCTTCCGAAAGCCCATTTAATACCAAAACATGGCAACGAGAAAGTAGAGCAGAAATAATAAAAAAAGAAGGGTTTTCTGTTGTAGCGCCGATTAGAATAATAGAGCCAGACTCGACAAACGGCAAAAAGGCATCTTGCTGAGAACGATTAAATCGGTGTATTTCATCAATAAAAAGAATAGTTGGCTGATGGTTTTCTTTCATATGAATTTCGGCTGTTTTCATCACTTCTTTCACTTCCTTGATGCCTGATAATACAGCACTAAAAGCGATAAAAGGGAAGCTTGTATAGCTTTCGATAAGCCTTGCAATGGTGGTTTTACCTGAGCCAGGAGGTCCCCATAAAATTAATGAATGAAAAATGCCTGATGAAATCATCGATTTTAGTATTGAATCTTGTTGTAGTAGGTGATTTTGACCTATTACGCTTTCAAGGCTTTTTGGTCTATACTTTTCTGATAATGGCAAATATTTAAACTCTTTATCCAATTTACATCCCCTCAATTTTATAAATCCCTGCGCAAGCGAGCGCAGCTAATCCAATAGGCGAAAACCTATTCTTCATAACAAATTGATTAATGTCTGCTGGTTTTATAAACTCAATACAGTCATGCTCATACTTATGGCTTGCATTTTGGTAAAGATTTGCAACTTGTGAATTTGATAATGAGGTGTCGCAAGCCATCAAAAACTCAGGCTTATAATTATGGAAAGCCCTGCCCATTCCTATACAGTGCAAGTTTTGAACATGCTTTTCAGGCACGCCCAGTTCTTCATTTATTTCTTTAATAATCAATTCAAAAGGGCTTTCTGGCTTATTATCCTTTGATTCTAAAGTCCCGCCAATGATATGCCATTCGCTTTTATTTTCAGCCAATAACTCACTTCTTTTACCAACAACAATACAATCATCTGCAGTTTTAATAATCACGCAAGCTGCTAAGGCATTTGCCAGCAAAGACGTGTCTTTAATCTTTTCAATATTCTTGATATTTGTGCCGATAAAGTCCCTGTACGAGCACTCCTGAACGCTACAAATTAGCAGGTTATTTAATATTTCCGCATCAATCAATGAATAGCATTCGCCATCATAAATGTGAGGGTTATTCTTACTAACAATTGCCCATTCTTTTTCAATCATTGCCTGAATGTATGAAGGGAAATCTCTATTACCCTCAATTTGCTTGAGCACAATATCGTGTAGCTTCCATTTATTAATAAACGATAATTCAAATAGCTTTGTCATTATTGTAATAAGTAATTAATAAACTGCACGGCATCATGGCAGTCAACAAGTTGCTCCAACAGCTTATCAATTGTATTTTGATTTTGAAACCTTACTGTCGCACAGTCGAGATAATTAGGTATTCTCTTTTCCCACAATTGATATACATCACTCTTATTTTTGCCCCTCACAAAAGGGCGGTCAGAGCTTTTTATTCGTTCCCAAATAATATCCCATTCAGGATCAAGAAAAATAACAATAGAGTTAGATGCTTTGATTATTCTTCTGTTTTCAATGTTTTCAGTTAGCCCGCCACCACAGGAGATAATTGTTTGGTTTTTTTGAATAAAATACTTAAATAATTCACTTTCTTTTGTTCGAAAATAATCTTCTCCATAATTTGCAAAAATGGTAGGTATTCTAATACCCTCATCTTTTTCTATTTCTAAATCTATATCTACCAAATTATAGTTAAACAAATAACTCAACCTACTACCTAAATAGCTTTTCCCTGCTCCCATAAAGCCAATTAGAATAAATTGGTTATTCATCTTCTATCTATACTTTCAAATATAAAAAAAGAATGCCAGAAGGCATTCTTTTTATAATTTCTTTAAATACTAAAGTACTTAATTTCTTTTGGTAAGACAAGTTCAGGTTCAGTTGCCTTAATCACATCTTCTACAGTAAGACCTTCAGCAATTTCAATCAAGTGCATTCTCTTATCTTTAATCTCAATAACTGCCATATCTGTAACGATAAGATTAACTTTTTCTTTTGCAGTAAGAGGAAGAGAGCAATTCTTTAAAAGCTTTGTATTGCCATGTTTATCAGTGTGTTCCATAGCAACAACAACCTTTTTTGCACCAGTAACTAAATCCATTGCGCCCCCCATTCCTGGTACCATTTTCCCAGGAATCATCCAGTTTGCAAGATTGCCTTGTTCATCCACTTGCAATCCACCAAGCACAGTCATGTCAAGATGACCGCCGCGAATAATGCCAAAGCTAATACAAGAGTCAAAATAGCAAGCACCAGGGATAGCGGTAATAAAGCCACCACCTGCGTTAATCAAATCCTTATCTTCTTCACCCTGTGCAGGTGCAGGTCCAACGCCCATCATACCATTTTCAGTTTGAAAAAATACAGAAGTGCCTTCAGGGATATGGTTTGCCACTTCTGTTGGCAAGCCAATACCGAGATTACACCAATCGCCATCTTTTAATTCTTTAGCAATGCGTTTTCCGATTAATGTTCTTTTGTAATTTCTATCATTCCGATCCATTGTTTCCTCCTCAAGCTTTGACAATATAGTCGATAAAGATGCCAGGTGTAACAACATCTTCTGGATTAATATCACCAATTTCAACTATCTCACTAACTTCAACTATCACTTTTTCTGCAGCAGTTGCCATAACGGGATTTGAGTTTCTTGCTGTTTTACTATAGACTAAGTTACCCATTTTATCAGCCTTTTCTGCCTTGATAATTGCCCATTCTGCACCGATAGGTTTTTCCAAAATAAACTGATTGCCATCGATTGTCAGCACATCTTTTCCTTCTTCAACAACTGTGCCTAAGCCTGTTGGGGTTAATACACCGCCAAGTCCAGCGCCTTTTGCACGAATTCTTTCCATTAATGTACCTTGAGGAACCATCTCAACTTGAATTTCACCATTGTTATACTGATCTTGTATTGCTTTGTTTGTACCGAGATGTGAAACTTGTGCAGACTTAAATTGTTTCTTTGACAATAGCTTACCAACACCCCTATCTTCATAATCAGATGCTATACAAATCAGGTGCAAGTCTTTTGTTCCAAGCTTAACGATTTCATCAATAATTGTTTCTGCACATCCAACAGCAAGAAAAGAGCCGAACATAATGCGATCATTTTCTTTAATCAGAGATGCTGCAGTTTTTGCATCAATAATCTGTGGCATAAATACTCCTTTTATTATATTTTTTAAAAAAGTCTAAGAACAGCGTATAGTATAGCATTATAGATACCTAACAACCCAAAACATGCGTAAGAGAAGTATAAGACGTACTTATACACATATTCTTTAAAGTAACTTCTAATAATGCTAATATCAATTTTCTCATTTAGAGAATCTATTTTACCTTTAATATCCATGTTAAAAATCAAGAATGGAATAAACTCTCTTGCAATCTTTTTCACTAATGTTTTAGCGAGTTTTTCAGACCAATTAGCCAATAGATTTTTCATAAAGCCTGGTATCTTTTTATTTGAAAAAAACTGATTAATAGAGTCATGCATTGTTTCAAACAACTTATCCTCAAATCTTGCTAAATAGTTATTTCTGTCATCTTCATCAATAGCATAATCCAAGTATTGCTCGACTAATTCTGTCAGCTTTTTTATCAACCATTTCTTTTTTCTTATAATTAAGCCAGGTGTAAATGGGATTTTGTATCCGAAGAGGTATTTCTGTTTTTCACAAAAGAAGTAGCAGTGGAATGCTGAAGTAATCAAATACCCAATACCAATATTTGCCAATAATATGATAATAAATTTTAGTAAACCTATAAGAAAAAACATAAAAACTCCTTATTGATATATATGTTAAATCAATTATTAAAAACTACGTCCTGCACCGCCGCCGCCTGAAGAACCGCCGCCAAAACCACCAAAACCGCCGCCTCTCGATGAACCGCCGCCTCTTGAAGAACCGCCACCACGGCTCAATAATAATAGTAACCAAAACAAGAAACGCCCTCTGGTAATTATAGTAAGAAAAATAATTATTCCTAATACTACGAGCAGCCCTGTGCTTGAAGTAGACTTTTCTTCTACTTGCGTTACTTCTGCCACACCAGTAAGGGTTACACCTTTGTCATTAGCAATGATCTCACTAAAGACAATTGTTGCACTTTTCAATCCACTATCGAAGTCATTTTTCTTGAAGAAAGGCACAGCATATTCATCAAGTACTCTGCCAGCCTTTGCATCATTGATCAAGCCCTCAAGTCCATATCCTACTTCGACCTTTGTCTGCCTTTCTTCTTTTGCTAATAAGAACAGCAAACCTTCGTCGTCCTTTGAACCAATTTTCCACTCTTTAAAAAGCTCAACCGCATAAGTATCTCTGTCCAAGCCCTGCATATTATCCACAGTAACAACTGCAATATCCACATTTGTCTTTTCTCGCAGCTCTGTCAGTAGATTATCTAATTCAAGCTTCGTTTCAGAGCTTAACACTCCTGCAAAGTCATTAACAAAGCCTACAGGCTTGGGATACGTGACTTTTGCCAATAACAATAAAGGAATGATCAACAAACATAGAAATAAAAAGTGTTTTTTAAACTTCATTAAGCATATGCCCCATCTTGTCTTTTTTAGTTTTTAAGTAGTGATGATTAACATCATTAGGATGTATTTCTATTGGAACCCTTTCGACAATTTCAAGGCCATATCCATCTAGCCCAATGAGCTTTTTGGGATTATTTGTAAGCAAGCGAATTTTATTTAAACCTATAGCCTTTAATATTTGTGCGCCAATACCGTAATCACGTAAATCCGCATTGAAGCCCAGCTCGATATTTGCTTGTACAGTATCTCTGCCATTATCTTGCAGGTGATATGCACGAATTTTATTGATAAGCCCAATACCTCTGCCCTCTTGCTTCATATACAGAATAACGCCCTTGCCTTCATTTGCAATTGTTCTCATGGCAGAGGCAAGTTGCTGACCACAATCACAGCGTAATGAATGCAATGCATCGCCAGTCAAACATTCAGAGTGTACACGAACCAAAGTCGGCTCATCTTTGTTTATATCTCCCATAATCAGAGCAATATGATATTCATTACTTACTGTACTCTCGTAAGTTCTAATGATAAACTCACCATATTCTGTTGGGAGATTAGCTTCTGAAGCCATTTTAACAAGGCTTTCGTGGTTAAGCCTATATGATATCAAATCCTTTATAGTAATCAAGGGCAAACTATACTTTTTAGAAAATTCATAAAGCTCTGGCAGTCTTGCCATAGTCCCATCTTCATTGATTATTTCACAAATAGCTCCTGCTGGCTGCATTTGTGCAATTCGTGCCAAGTCTACAGCGGCTTCAGTATGCCCTGCACGTTTTAACACACCTCCATCTTCTGCAATAAGAGGGAAAACGTGCCCTGGTCTGATAAAGTCTTCTTTTGTTGCGCTTTGCTTGGCTAGCTCTCGCAAGGTAATTGAGCGCTCAAATGCTGATATCCCTGTTGTTGTATCGTGTGATGCATCAACACTGACGGTAAACTTTGTCCCATGGCGGTCGGTATTTTTTTCAGTCATTAAGTTAATATCGAGCCTTTGGGCAGTTGCTTTTGTTATTGGTGCACACAAAAGTCCTTTTGCCTGACTAATCATAAAGTTGACATTTTCTGGAGTCATTAGCTCAGCTATTCCAACTAAATCACCTTCATTCTCTCTGCCTTCATCATCGACAACGATGATTAAACCACCTTTTTTAAGTTCTTCAACAGCGTGTTCAATACTTGAAAATTCAAATTCACTCATTTTATAATTTACCTTCTTTTTTTAATTGCATATAATATTCTATCGAACGGTTATAAGTTTTTTCTGCTTCAGCTGGAAAATAGCAAGCTGGTAATTCGCCATTTACTCTATGCGAAGCAACACATTCACAGCATTTGCCATGTCTTGGGCATGGATATGTACAATTACATGGTTGAACATTGTTACAGTCCATATCTATAATCTCCTTTTTATACCAACAAGGGTCAAATCGTCATCAAGAGCCAATGAATTACCGTAATCTAATAAGCTATGCAAAACGTTTTGGAAATCCAGACTATCATAAGATTTATTGGTCTTAAACACCTCTATTAAGCCTTCTCTGCCCAGTTGCACAGCTTCAGAATTCTTTATTTCAATTGCAGCGTCTGAGTAGCAAATAAGCGCACCATTTTCTGGAAATTCAATACAGTAATCTTCAAATTCAGCATCTTCCCACCAACCTAAAGCTAAGGCTGCATTTTCTAATTCAACAAATTCCTCATTATTAAACATTATTGGAAACACATTTGGACCAGCAGAGCTCCAATTTAATGTATTATCTTTAACATTCAAAATCCCTATAAACATAGTCAAATACTTATCAACAAAATTGACATTGATCAATGCCTTATTCAGTTGTTCAAGAATATTGCTTGGTCGAGGGTTTATAGCAATTTTCCTTAGGTATTGATTAAAGAATTCTTTAAGAAAAACTGTTACTAAAGACGATGCGACTCCATGCCCTGACACATCAGCAAGATAAAAAAGATACTGTGATTCGGATATTTTGATGAAATCAAGAAAATCTCCACCTAAGTCTTCACATGGATAATACTCATAGTTGAAGCAATAACCATTTACTACTTCTTGATTAGATAAGGGGAGCATATTCATTTGGATTTTTCTTGCTGCAAGTATTTCTTTTTTCATGCGACTATTATTTTCTTTAACTTGTAAAAAAAGCTCTCGCATTTTAAGGTATTGCCTCACTCTCAGCTTTACTTCAAATATATCAAAAGGCTTTGTTATCACGTCATTAGCTCCGAGTTGAAGTCCTTTAAGTTTAGATATTTTGTCATTTAAAGCGGTAATAAGCAAGATCGGCACATCAAATGTTTTTGGATTATTCTTTATCTTTTCACATACTTCAAACCCATCCATACCAGGCATCATGATATCAAGAAGCACAATATCAGGTACAGTATGTTCAATAAAGTCCATTACTTCAAATCCAGAGCTGCACTCAAACAAACTGTATTCCTCTTCATAAAATGATCTTGAAAGAATCAGTCTGTTCACTGGTTCATCATCTACTATTAAAACTACTGGCTTTCCTATAATCATTACAACACCTCTTAAAACAATATAATAAAAACCGCTTTTTTAATCAAGTAAAATCTTTATCTAAATAATCTAAAGCTTGAATCATGTCAATTGGAAGCGGCGAATTGAAGCATAAATGTGCGTTTGTTTTGGGGTGGATAAACTCAAGCTGATAAGCGTGCAATGCCTGTCTATGCAAATAATTAGTGAGAAAAGCTTTGAGTCTTTTTTGCATTGCCTGTGGCACTTTAGACAAGGTAATTGCTAAACTATTGTATACTTCATCTCCCAAAACAGGCGAATTATTATGTGCAAAATGGACACGTATTTGATGTGTACGCCCAGTAATAAGTTCTATATCAACATAAGAAAAGTATTCATAATCTTTAATTAAGCTATACTTGGTGATTGCCAATTTTCCATCTGCACTAACTGTCATCTTTTTTCTATTCTGTTTACTGCGAGCAATGGGTAGTTCAATCACACCGTTTTCATTTGGTAATTTTCCAACTAAAATTGCCTTATACTTTTTAACAATCTCTCGATTTTGGATAAGATTTGCAAGCTGAGCGTGCATTTTATTTGTCTTAGCTACTAAAAGCAAACCAGAAGTATCTTTATCCAAGCGGTGCACAATTCCTGGTCTAAAAGGTTCTACACAATTTGACAACTCGCCGCTTGCATAATGAATCAAAGCATTGACTAAAGTACCAGTATAATTTCCAGGTGCAGGGTGGACTGCCATACCTACTGGTTTATCAATTACCATCATACATTCATCTTCATAGACGATGTTTAAAGGCAAATCTTCTGCTTGAGGGTTATTTATCGCTTGATTAACAATTGATTCTTCAATTCGTATTTCAAGAATGTCTCCATCAAGCACTTCTGTACTTTTTTTCTTATTTATTTTGCCATTTATTGTAATCTTCTCATCATCGATTAACCGTTCAACAAAGGCTCGTGAATAAAGCAAATCGCTATCTATTTTGGATAAGTATTTATCAATCCGCATACCTAATATGTCATCATCTAATCTGACTTTGTGATTGATTATTTCCATTTACTTACTACTTTTTTCACTTGGATGCAAGTTACTGACACAAGCGACAGCACCAATAGGAACACCTCTTGAGTCACGGATCAAGCTACTTTTTATATTGATATGCTTTTTCAAAGAGCTAATATAATATGCCTGTGCATCACTCTTTGTATGGGTTTTAATAATTTCAAGTAGGTGCTTTTTGATAGATAGCTCAAAATCTGGTTGAAAGTGTGTATTTACAATATCAATATTCTCTTCAATATATTTAAAATGATTCTTTATAATATCGCTAATATAAATAACTTGCCCACGTATATTGATTATGATAAAGCCACTTTCTGATAGATTGATCATGCTTTGAATCCTATTACGGTTCTCCACGATTTTCTCTTTTTTAAGATTATCATAATGCAAAATGATTTCTTGCATTTTTATCAATGAATTAAAAGTCTTTGTTATCTCAGGATCGGCATCTAAAGGCATATCTACAAGAACATTATAGTTTCCTTTTGATATCTCTTTGATCAAAAACCTCACTGCTGCAAGCCCTCTGACAAACATATTATTCAATCGTGCCATAAAATAAAGCGAGAATACAAATACCAAGATTAAAGAACCCCAAATAATATTGGACAGATCGTTTTTAAAAACATAGTCGATATTGCTATTTGAGATATAAAAGAGTAAAGCGGTACTTGTAATAATATTTATTGCTAAAATGATGAGTACAAATAGTCTTATTTTTGAAGATAATCCGAGCTTCATAAGCCCTCCTATGTAGTTTGAATAATCAGATCATTAATTCTGTTTTTGGGACCCAGCAATACCAAAACATCACCCTCATGAATAATATCATTTGCCCCTGGCAAGTCATTGATTCGTCTTTCTATTGAGTTATCGCCATCTTCTGTAACAACTAATCTTTCTGATTTAATTGCAATGATATTGATATTTTTTTCAGAGGGCAAAGCTAATTCCTGCAATGATTTTCCCACATAATCTTTTGGTGCAATTAATTCGACGATACTATGTCCACTTGTTAAATCAATATAGTTTTCAATATTCTTTGATAAAAGAGTATTTGCCAATTGCATACCTATTTGTTCTTCAGGAAAGACTATATTTTGCACACCAATTATCTCTAATATCTTCGCATGCAGCTTATTATCTGCTTTTGCATGTATGTATGCAACACCTATTTTCTTCAAAATAGCACTTGTAAGAATACTCACTTCGATATTCTGACCAATTGCCAAAATTACTGCATCCATCTCATGCAGCTGCAGCTGTTTTACTGCTATTTCATCGGTAGAATCAACTTTATATGCGCTTGTCACCAAGCTTTGCGCCTCATCAACAAGATTTTGATTATTGTCAATTGCCACCACCTCTGCGCCATGTTTATAGAGAGTGGTTGCGACTGTCATTCCAAACTTGCCTAAGCCTATTACTGCAAATCTTGCCATTTTTTACCTCATATTTTCTGTGAATTGTGGTATATTACCAACATGTTGAATAGCCTATTTTTCTTAATAATCATGCTTTGCGCTTTCATTTTACCAACATTATCCAATTTCTACGTTTTCTTGTGGAACTGCATATTTCAATGGTGTAACATGTTCTGACAGGAGAAATACCAAAGTTAAAGGTCCAACTCTTCCGATAAACATTAATGTGATCAGCAATAACTTTCCTACAGATGAAAAAAGGCTTGTGATGCCCATGCTCAAACCAGAGGTACTAAATGCTGAAAAGACTTCAAAAAATAGTTTCTCGAAGCTAAAAGGTTCGATAAATGTTAAGATAAAAAAGATACTTAAGACAAAAAATAACGATAATGCTATTAATGCCATTGCCTTCAAGAGTGTTGTTTCTGAGATATGCCTATTGAATATCACTAAATCTCGGTTACCCCTGATAACAGATATCACAGATAAGACAATAATCGCAAAAGTTGTTGTTTTGATTCCGCCCCCTGTAGAGCCTGGAGAAGCACCTATATACATCAAAATCACTGTCAACAATACCGTTGCATCGTTTATATTTGCAAAATCGATAGTGCTAAATCCAGCTGTTCTTGCTGTTACTGATTGAAAGTATGAAGCAAGTATTTTTTCAAAGAAGTTTAATGCCTTGATTGTATAATTGTACTCTGAAATGAAGAAAAAGAGTGTTCCTAAAATTACAATCCATGCAGTAGTTATGATTACTATTTTAGAGTGAAGCTTTAACTGTGAAAAGTGCCCTCTATGTTGTAAGAGCTTTTTTGAGTCATTTATAACTATAAATCCCAAGCCGCCGACTATTATCAGAGTTGTGATGACAATATTTACAATTGGATTAGCCTGAAAACGTATAAGATTGTCAGGAAACAGCGATATTCCAGCATTACAAAATGCAGAAATAGAATGAAATATTGCATAATACACTGCTTTAGTAAAACTATTTAACTCCCGATAAAAAGGATAAACTAAAAACACTGCACCGAGAAATTCAACACTAAAAGTAAAGAGCAAAACTCTTTTTAAAAGCAGTGCAAAGTCGACAGAATAGCTACGATCTAAAACATTTTGCATCAGAAGCCCACTTCTCAAAGATAGTTTATCTCTCAATACAAGCACTAAAGAGCTCGAAATCGTCATAATCCCTAAGCCCCCCATTTGGATCAACATCAAAATCACCATTTGCCCAAAACGAGAAAAAACTGTACTGATATCAATTGTCAGTAAACCCGTTACACACACTGCTGACGTAGCTGTAAACAGAGTATCAACATACATTAAGTTGGCACCCATTACCTGCATTTTTGGTAATAACAAGACAAATGAGCCGATCATTATTGCTGTAAAAAAACTCATTACAACCCACAAAGCAGGGTACTTAAAGAGGTTATTATATTTACTTGTATTTGTCTTCTTTGCAGAAAACTTATGCAATATTATAACTGTTTCTCTAACCAAAAAGTAAAATTGAACAAACTTTAAAGAATAACGCATCACAAAAAAGCTAATGCAGATAAAAAACAGATCTATTATTTGCCTTCGTATCGACTGATTCGAAAAGCTATCTCTCGTAAGAGCAAGCACTGTTCGCATTAAAAGCAATACTATTAATCCATAAGTATATATATTATTAAAATGCCCAATTTTTGCACTGGCATGCTCTGGCACAAGCATTATTAAAAATAAATTTATTAATGCAGTTAACAGTAGTAGAAAATCAAATGATGCTATAAGTCTTTTCATTCTTTTATTAGGTCTAATACTCCTCTGACCTGATCATTAACCTCTTGAATACCTTGATTAGCATTTACTACAAAAAGCAGTCCACGCTCTTTAAAAAAGTCACATAGAGGTTTTGTTTGTTCATGAAAAAGGTTTATTCTTTGATTTATTCCCTCTAAAGAGTCGTCTGTTCTGCGAATTAATTCATGTCCACAGTCATCGCAAATACCTTCTTTTTTAGGTGGTTTTGATAATATATTATAATCTTTATTACAATTAGAACATACTCGCCGTGCATCCATTCTAGCGCGAGCAATATCATCTTCTAAATCAAAAAATATTACTTTATTGATATTGTGGTTTTCGACAAGATAGTGAGCTTGAGCGAGTGTACGGGGGAATCCATCAAATATAAAGCCTCTTTTTTTGCCACCTAATACCTTTTCTATTGTTTGATAGACAATCTCATCTGGAACCAAATTACCATTGTCTATATATTGTTTTATTTCATTTCCTTTTTTTGTGTTCTTTGCAATCTCTTTACGAAACAAGCCTCCAAGATTGATATGTTGCCAAGAATAATGTTTTACGAGTAATTTAGCTTGAGTCCCTTTACCACACCCTTGAATACCCATCAATACTATAATCATAACAACTCCTTTTTAATATGTAAATCAATAGTTTTTTTATGCCTTTTATAGTCAAGATATATTAAAATGAAAAAACAAAGGCAATACAAACCTATTTTAAAAGCAAGACTTTTTTAACTATCATGTTATTATCGTATTCTCCACGAACAAAATAAATGCCAGTGCTGAGTGCTCTCCCTGTTAAATCTTTGATATTTATTATATGCAAGTGTTCACCCTTTTGTTGTTTTACCTCTTTAATTTTCTGACCTTTAATATTATAAATAGATATCTTTCTGAGAGGGTCTACACTATAATTTTCAATCTTCATAAATTGATCACTTGCTTTTATTGGATTTGGATATATCAAAAAACCTTTTTCAATTTCAACACAATCATTAGTCCCAACATTGTTGTTTATCTGATAATTTACGACATGCAAGCTATCATCTGAAAAAGCACATTCTCCACTCACCCAGCTATTATTTGGTATTGTTGTAGAAAATGTGACTGCTTCATGAAAGTCATGACTGTTTGGTATCATCTCATATTCAATCTCACCAATAACAAATTTTGCAATGACAGGGTATTGATATTGATAATCCACATAATTTATTTTCACTTCAGTATTGCCACCATTAGCGATTACTTCAGGTTGATAAAGAAAAGGAGGTGTATTATCAGACATATTAATAGACAAGTCTGTAAAATTAATTACCGCTGGTGTGCCGACATCTATTACAGGAGTCAGGTCACTCAAAGATGGTATTTTTGCAATAAAAGGAACCATAATGAGAGATTTTGAATAGCTGGGCCATGCACCAAAGTGCGAGTCATTTAGCAAAGTATTCCAATCGCATTTCATAATTAACATATTATTATTTGTAGTAACATTAATAGACCCTATGTTTTGAATATCTGACAAATCGATATTCTGAATATCATCAATACCACCTGCATTTAGTTTATAGAGTCCAGGTGTAACCACACCAATTACATTTGCATTAATCAGTGCATAAACCGTAGAATCTGATATATTTTCAGGGTTTATTAGTCCAACGCCATATGCATAATAAGGACCTAAAATTGTACCATAATTTGGATAATTTCCAGTGACATTCACCATTCCAGCGGCAAATTGATCGTTACTATACGCAAAATGAAAGCTTTTTAAATCGATTGTATTGTCACCATTATTACTATTTTCATAGAGAGAATCAGCACTCGCTTCCACCATAATTGAGCGAACAAAAGTATTATTAGCAAGCTTAAAAGGTGATAATATTCCAAAATAGTCTGTTTGTGTTGACAGAGCAATACATGGGGTGTCCGCGTCAGGCTCTGGCACACAAGCATAATAATTCAAGCCATTTAGGTTGTCAACTTGGATAGTCTGCAATTGATTATTCTTTTTATAAACCATATTCAATAAAGTAAAGGGTGTAGATAATCCTTCCCACTGAAGATGGTATACATTTGCAGGCGTTTTTCCACTATATCGAAAATTATGCCACAAATTAATTTCTTGCGCAGATATTATGCCTATAAGCATAGTAATTGCGACAAGCAACACTATCTTTTTCATACACTCTCCTTTTGGTTTACTATTTGGTTATGACTATACATAGGCTCACTCTGATATTTCATATCTTATTATCACGGTTTTACCTGCGGGTATTCGTGTATCAAAACGAACGGTAAAATTCAATCTTAGTTTAACTTCGCAATTATAAATATCTTCAATCAATGTTTTCTTTTCTCTTTCCAAGTTTAGCCTCTTGTGTGTTAAGTTACCTTGATTATAATCTTTATAACGAAATGTATTTTTATTACTCCTTACTTCTGCCGTTTCAAGATCATCACAATAAGCCTCAATCTCCATCCCCTCTTCCAAAGCATCGCAATAGACATTCAACTTAACGGGGTTATTATAGCCTCTTTTACTTTTATAGACAATGGTACTTTGTATATTGCTATTAATATACTGGTTTGCAAACCTATCATATTTCCAGTATTGAAGCCCTGTATTTTTCAGTTCAATACAATCAACTTCACCTTTATCTGCTTTAAAAGATCGAAAGTCCATTTCAATTTTATTAATAGGTTTTATTTGATTTAGGCTTGTTTCACGCTCTTTTGCAAATAGCAAAGATATTAAAAGCATCAAAGATATTAGTAAAAAAAGCTTCTTCATAGCTCAGTTATTGACCATCATTTGCCTTATTAATCCAAAGATTAATCCTATCAACATTATCATTAATCCACTGATTGGCTATTTCTTTTGGATCTGCATCAGCTTTCTCATTTTCTCCCATCATTTCAGTAATATCAGTTGTAGTAAATTTAACTTGTTTTAAAAAAGCACTTATTTGCTTCAAATCTTTTGAAAATCCTTTTCGTGTATACACTGTTGCCTTTTCCTTTTCTCCAAATACTTTAAGGTTATCTGCCAAAAAGGTTACTTTCATTATAGATGGTAACCAATGTGGGAAATAAGAGGCAAACAAGACTGGCTCTTTGTTTTGTATTTTCCCATTGACATATGTCAGCATTTCAGATTCAGTTTCAAATATAACGACTTTAAAATCAGTGAGCAAGTATTTATCAATGCAATCATAGACGCTCTTTGTCAAAACGCTACTGGTGTCAAATACAGCGATAATTTTCTCATCTTCAATATTCTTTGATTTGATTTGGTCAATACTATTTACATCCATAAAAGCAGGTGCAGCCAAGCCTATTTTAATTTCGTCAAAATACTCTGACAAGAACTCAAGGCTGTCTTTATATGCTTCAAATTGTTCTGCACTGGTATGCGGGAACCAAAGAGAAAAGCTGATATCCGCTCTTCCATCTGCCAATGATTTTGCAATATCATCTTCTTGCACACCCACCAGTTCTACATCCAATTCTGTTTGAGATGAGACAATTGTTTGAATAAGGTTTGCAACTGCAATATCATAACAATTATTAGCATAAGCAATCTTTATTGACTGTATCTTTTCTTTTTTACTGCAAGACACTGCCAACATTGCTAAAAGTACCATCAAACTTATTATAATTAAACGTTTCATATTAACTCCTATTTCATTAATTGAAAATATATTAGTGTATACTATACAAATTTAAGAATTATGTCAATTGATTTTTTATTATCATGGTATATTTCTTTTGATAGATTAAGATATGCGGTACATCATTCCACCTGTTCGCTTTTAAAAAACAAAGTGACCCTCTATATATATAGGGCTTACAAAATGGGGTTTTTCGAAAACTATTTTCATCCAAATCAGCAGATGCCTATTACAAGCGAGTTTACAGGTGATTTTTTTTTTACAATCTACTATCTTTAGTGAGGCTGTTGCATAGTAACCAAAATAGCTTTTAAAAGAATAAAGCAGAATCATAAATTAAATCAACCCCCTCTATATATATTGGCAGGACAAAATGGGTTTTTTTGAAAACTATTTTCATCTAAATCAGCAGATGCCTACTACGAGCGGGTTTGGAGGCAATTTTTTATTCCACGCACCAACAACTACCATGAATTGTTCCAGATCAATCAATTTCACAAAGCGAAATTGAAATTACCTATCAACTCAGTTCTAACAACCCATTATTCTTCAAGCCTGTAAATTTTATTTATGCATTAAGAGGGTGTTGCATAGAAAATTAAAACAACATGTAAAAATTCCAGCTTGAAAATTGCCTTATTATCCTATTAAAGATGGAAAAAAACATAAAAAAGCATGTTGTCAGTCCTCTTTTCCCCTCATTTCACTAACTACTTACCCGATTTTTATATATCACTATTTAACAGACAGATGTCTATGTGACTCTCCTTACATTCCTCTTGCTATCTTGGAGAATGAAAGGTGATTTTATAGGAATCTAAAGGTAATATAACGGAGATTTATTATGAGATTATAAGATATAGAAAAATACCTGTTTTCTTTTTGTTATGATAATTGTTAAATTTGCAATTTGAAGATTATGCAACACCCTCATTAATCAACCCCTCTTTTTTGTTTATAATAAAAAAAAGCTCAGCCCCAAACATTAGGACTGAGCTATATGTTCATAAAAAAACCGTCTATTTTTTTATCAATCTACGTATTTCCTCTACCCTGTCTGTCTTTTCCCAGGTAAATTCTTCCAATTCTCTACCGAAATGTCCATAAGCGGCTGTCAGTTTATAGATTGGGCGGCGCAGTTTCAAGTATTTGATAATTCCTTCTGGAGTTAGATCAAAGAGTTTTCTTATGACGCTTACTATTTCGGCGTCTGAGTATTTGCTAGTGCCAAAGGTATTTACCAGTAAAGAGACAGGCTCAGCCATACCAATTGCATAAGCCAGCTGCACTTCAATTTCGTGTGCCACGTCAGCAGCAACGAGGTTTTTGGCAATATATCGTGCCATATAAGCTGCACTTCTATCAACTTTTGAGGGGTCTTTTCCAGAGAAAGCGCCCCCGCCGTGTCTGCCCATTCCGCCATAAGTATCGACAATGATCTTTCTACCTGTAAGTCCCGCATCAGCTTGTGGACCTCCAATGACAAAGCGTCCTGTTGGATTAACATATATTTTTGTGTTTTCATCAAGCATATTTTCAGGGACAATAGGCTCAACAACATGTTTTCTGATATCTTTTTGCAATTGTTCACGTGTCACATCTGGGTTATGTTGAGCGGAGACGACAATAGTATCTACACGCACTGGCATATTATTATCATCATATTCTACAGTTACTTGTGTTTTGCCATCAGGTCTCAAATAAGGGAGAACAGGCTTGGTATTTTTATCACCTTTTCTAACAAAAGCCAGTCTCTGTGCCAACTTATGTGCCAAAGCTATAGGTAATGGCATAAGCTCTGGCGTCTCTTTCACAGCATAGCCAAACATCATTCCTTGATCGCCTGCCCCCATAGCACGGTTCTCAGCAATATCTACGCCCAATGCAATATCAGGGGATTGTCTATCAATGGTTGTTAATACAGCGCATGTTTTATAATCTATGCCATAATCTGATTCAACATAACCAATTTCCTTAATTGTACTTCTCACTATTTCAGAAATATCTGCATAACAAGTGGTTGTAATTTCACCACCCACAAGTACTAATCCTGTCGTAATAAATGTTTCGCAAGCTACTCTTGCATCGGGGTCGCAGTCAAAAATTGCATCTAATATTGCATCAGATATTTGATCAGCAACTTTGTCTGGATGACCTTCTGTAACGGATTCTGATGTAAAAACATGTTGTTCTTTTACCATTTTTACCTCCAATTTATCTTCATATATTTTCTTTCAAGAAATCAATAAACTTGATTGATGTTGGATTTGTCTCATTAATTATTGCCAAATAATAGCTTATCATATCCCCGAGATAGATCAGTGAAAAGAGATGTAGCATTGAATTGTCGCCATCTGCAAAAAACTCAAGATACTCAATATTCTGTTTTGTTAAAAGCTTTTTAAATGCTGTCAGCCGTTTATCATAGACTTCTTCTTCCGAGAAAAGTTTCAGTATAATAGGCATAAAATGCTGACTATACTTTGTGTTTTCCCAAGCTTCAATCTCATTGTGATTCATTTCTGGAAAGGAATGGTAGAATGCGGGGTACTTTGCATTCTCATTAATCTGACATTTCCAACGATATGCCACAGGAGCAAGCATTGGATTAGCCGCATAAATCAAGGGGATCTTTCCATTAATTGTAATAGCTGAGCTCTTGGCAAAGTTCAGCATAGTGGGTATCTTATCAGTCAGTGCTCCCGCCTTGGTCATCAATGAGGAAATCACACTTTTCACATTATTTGCTTGATCTTCAATAATCCCCTGAATCTCCAATAATTTAATTATTGAAAAAAACAAATACGCTATTGCTGCACGTGGTGGGAACCCTGTTCTGAGTTCAATAAATGGATAATTACTTTGCAAAAACTCCTTGACCAAGCCTCCTGTTGTAATTCCCCAAACCTTTGCTTTTGCCTCAACTGCTTGATTAAGGCAGGACAACGTTTCTTCAGTATTACCTGAATAAGAGCATGCTATAAAAAGTGTTTTTTCGTCACAACCTGTTAATGAATAATCCTTTACCACTCTAATGTCAATTTTTTTACCATACAATGCATGGATTATATCTCCTGCTATTGCTGAGCCGCCCATACCTGCAATAACTATTTTATTTATCACACTCTTGCAAGCTTTGTCCATATTAATAATTTTTGGCTCAAAATACGCCTGCCAAGCTTGCTCCGGCATATGAATAATCATATGTCCCATACCTTCTTTATCGAGCTGAGCAATTGCATTAAGGTCATCTAAATCTATCATATAATTCGTCCATTTCTATTTTTTTCTTTACTATATTTATTAATTTCTTCTGCTTCTTTTTCAAAGCCTTTCTTGCCCATCAGCGCATAGGTAGCAATTTTACCTGCTTCCACTCCAGGTTGATCGAGAGGATTGATTTGCAAGAAATACCCTGCAATTACTGTTTGCATTTCGTACAAGAAAATAAATTCACCAATATTTTCCTCTGTTATCTCAGGGAAAATGATATTGCAATTTGCACGTCCTGCATCTGTCAAAGCGATTTCTGTTGCTAACCTTTCTGCCAGGAGCAGTTCACTAATATTCTTACCTGCCAGATAGTTTACTTCGTCACGCAAAGGAAAGAGATTAGGTATCTGATAGTCAAAATCAAATTTTTCAACTGTGATAAAGCTAATCACCTTATCATTAGGACCTTCGGCATAGAGTTGAATTTGAGAATGCTGATCTGTCGTCCCTAAAGCCTTTACTGGTGTCTGCCCCACCTCGATTTTATCCCCATTAGTGCTGTATCTTTTGCCCAAACTCTCTGCCCATAATTGGCGATACCAATCTGCAAAATCATAGAGTGCATTAACATATGGCATCATCACTGAGATATTTTTCCCTTTTCTCATATAGAGGTAATGAATCATTGCATTGAGATAAGCAGGGTTTTCCCAAACACTTTGCTTAGTGCACTTTTCTCTCATATTTTTCGCACCCTGTAATAGCGCATCAATATCAACACCAATAAATGCGGTAGAAACCAAGCCTACATCTGTTAATACAGAAAAGCGTCCGCCTACACTATCTGGCACGACAAAGGATTTGTATCCATCTTCATTTATAAGTTGCCTTAGAAATCCTTTCTCCTTGTCTGTAGTGACGATGATCTGGTCTTTATAACTATCAGGGCATTTTTTCTTTAGAATATCCAAGATGATTAAAAAAGTCGACATAGTCTCAGCTGTAGTGCCCGACTTTGTGATGACATTAAAGAGTGTTCTCTTCAGGTCAATCTGACTCAAAATATCCTCTATCATTAATGGGTCAACATTATCCATAACATGCAGTCTTTTATTGAGCTTCTTTACTGTTTTAAAAGCACTATAAATCGCTTTATTGCCTAATGCTGAGCCTCCTATACCCAAGACTACCATATCGTCATAATCACCTTTGATTGAGTTGATATAGCTGGTAATATGCCCAATTTGATAATCGGGTAAATCATAAAAACCTAAGATATTCTGTGCATGTTCTTTTTTAAATCTCTCTCTTGCCAGATCGCAAAGATAAGCATTATTTTCTATCTCAGCAGTTGTGATACCATCTGCAATTTTTGTACTGTTCAAGAGGTTTGCATAGTCAAATCTTATACTCATACCTTCTCCTTTCTCTCAATTATTTCCATATTCATCTTGTCTATAGCTTCCTTCATTTTGCCAGAGTCACCAATATCAGCCAGGACATCAGGGTAATCGACCAGTTTTTGATAATTGATAGAGCTAATAAATCTTCTTGTTTTTAAAAGGCTGTGAGTGCTTACGCTCAATTCTTGCACGCCAAACTTTAAGAGCAGTCCTATAAAACTTTCATTTGCAGCCAATTCGCCACATACAGCAATCATTATATTATTTCGTATAGCTGCTTCAGCAGTCATTTTTATCAGTTTTAAAAATGCAGGATGATAGGAATTATAAAGCCCTGCAATAGTCTCATTATTTCTATCAACAGCCACGGTATACTGTAGTAAATCATTAGTTCCGATACTAAAGAAGTCTGATTCTTTTGCCAATTGATCGGCAATCAGTGCTGCAGAAGGTATTTCGATCATCGTGCCAATTCTTATTTCTTGTTTAAATTGCAATTCTGCTGCACATTCCAGCACATAGTTTTTAGCTTTACGAAATTCTTCGACAGAAGATACCAAAGGAAACATAATCTGCAGATTGCCAAATTCAGCAGCGCGCAGAATAGCCCTTATTTGTGTTTTAAAGATTTCTGGATATGTTAAAGAAAAGCGGATGCCACGACAACCCAAGTACGGATTTATCTCTTGTAAATGTGGATACCACTTTGCCATTTTATCACCGCCAACATCGATAGTACGCACGATAACAGGTTTTTCTTTTGCTTTTTCTGACACAGCTTTATAAAACTCAAATAGCTCGTTTTCAGTGGGCAAGGTGTCTCTATCCATATAGAGAAATTCTGTTCTAAACAATCCTATGCCATCGGCATTGTTCTGATTAACTATCTCCATTTCCTCAGGCATTTCAATATTAGCCATCAACTGTATCACTTTTCCATCAGCTGTGACTGTTGGTAGAGAAGAGATACTCTTTAGATTAGCCAATTCTTCGTTTTCTTTATCCTTTTGTTCGTGATACTTATTTAAAAGTTTTTCATCAGGATTGACAAATACTGTTCCTTGCTCTGCATCGAGAATCAAGCTGTCGCCATTATTAATCTTTTGGTAAAACTGAACTCCTGTAACGACAGGCAAACTCATACCCCGTGCCAAAATCACAGCATGCGATGTTTTATTCCCCTTGACAAGCACCAAGCCTTGCACTTTTTTCTTGATAAGCTCCGCAATCATTGAGGGGGGGCAATCTTTCATCAAGACGATACTATCTTGATCCATTTCATCAATTATCAGCGAACTTTTATTTTGCAATTGATTAATAAGCCGTTTATAAATATCTTGATAATCGTCAGCTCTTTCAGCATAAAAGCTATTTTTCATCTCTTTAAAAAAGCTAATTGTCTTATCAAAATAGATTTTTAAAGCATATTCCAGATTATACAATTCTGTGGCGATCAAATCAAAGACGCCCTTTTGAATCTCTGGATCTGCGAGTATCATCTTATGAGCTTCAAAAATCTCTCTCTCTTCTGTTGCCTTGATAAATTGATCTAAGTGTTCGTCTATATTCTTACTAATTGCCTCTATTGCAGAGATATATCGCCCTTGTTCTTTTTCTATTTCAGCTTGATCAATATGTCTTTTTTCTATTTCGATAGACTTCTCAGAGACAATAATTGCTTGACCTATACCGATGCCAGAAGAAACAGCGATACCCACAAGAGTTTGCATATTTATTCACCAAACCTTTCTGCAAATAGTTTTTCTACTTCTTGCAGTAAATATTCTTCATCTACCCCATCAATAATGAGCTCTATTTCAGACATACATTCTGCTGCAAGCATCATTACACCCATAATACTTTTACCATTAATTGTCATATCATCTTTTCTGATATAAAAATCTGATCGAAATTGATTAGCCAATTTTACTAATAATGACGATGGTCGTGCATGTAAACCGAGAGGGTTTTGCACAATTATTTTTTTCTTAATCATAAATCACCTTTAATTATTTTGTGTATTAATCGTTCTTTGACGTGTTTTTTGTTGCATTTCTTCGGCAAGTTTTCTTTGCATTGCTTCTGCGCCATCGTAGCCGTATGTCTTTAAAATATGGTTCATTGCTATAACTTCAATTATCACAGAAACGTTTTTACCTGGAGATACTGGCAAATAAATACATGGTATTTCCATGCCCAAGTGCTCTGTATGCTGATTGGTTAGTCCTATTCGTTCATAATCCATGTTCTCACGCCACGGCATCAGCTCGACTTGAATGTCTACACGACTTTCTTTTCGAATTGCTTCAATACCGAACATGCGCTCTACATCAATAATGCCCACACCCCTTATTTCCATAAAGTGACCAATATCTTTGGTTGAAAAGCCAAAGAGCTTGTCATCTTGTTGTTTCAAACGTACCACATCATCAGTAATGAGTCTATGTTTTCTTTCGATTAACTCGAGTGCACATTCGCTTTTTCCAATTCCACTACGCCCTGTCAGCATTACGCCAACGCCAAAGACTTCTACCAAAGTCCCATGCACAGATTGATCAGGTGAAAAATAATCACGCAAGAAACGACTTAATCCCCAGTATAACTTTTCAGTTGAAAGTCTGCTGACAATTATTGGTATACTCTTTTCATTAGCAATAAAATCCATTTGGCTTGGCACGGACAAGCCTTTAGATACGACAAAGCAGGGAATATTCATTGTCATCATTTCTTCCAGTCTATCGTACAAGACGTCTTCAGGCAGAGATTGCAAATAGCTGATTTCTGTTTCACCTAACAATTGTATTCTCTGATTCGGAAACCTATCAAAAAAGCCTGATAAAGCCAATCCTGGCCTATGAATATGCGGTTCGACTATCTTCTTATCTGTAGATAGTGAGTCAGTAATAATTGACAAAACAAACCGTTGTTTACACAAGTCAAAAAAATCATTAATACTCAACTCTTTCATAAACCATCAACCTCCTCTTTTTAGAGAAACAGGGCAACTAAAAACAAGCTGCCCTTATCATTTAATTATTTAGTAAGCAAGGCTTACTGTTGATCTTTTATGGTTCAATAAGGTTATAGTGATCGTTATTTTTTTTCACTAATACGTTGATTTTGTCACTTTCCACATTTCTGAAAATGAAATATTCTTCATCAAGCTCTGCAAACTTATCCATAGCCTCATTAACTGACAGTATTTTTGCAATAATTCTCTTTGTCCTCACTACCTTCTTAGCTTTGGCGTCTTGATTGCTCTCATAAAGGTTTGCATAAGCAAAATCAGTATCTTTCTTAAGGCTGCGTTTTTGGTGATCAGTAACTTTGTCTTTGAGTTTTTTCACCTGTGCTTCCATGTTTTCAATTGCTTCATCAATTGCAAGATACATATCCATTTGTGTTGCCTGGCTTTGTAGATTAAATCGTGCTGCATGCAAAGACATATCAACTATGTTTCTACTATTCTCAAGAGTGAGAGTCATATGAACATTGATGATTTGATCAAAATAGCGTGTTAATTTTTCGCAAGCATCTTCGACATAAGTTCTAATTGCCTTGGTTAATTCAAAATGGCGAGCTGTAATTGTAATCTGCATATTGTACCCCTTTCTTTTTAAGGATATCAACAAAGATATCCAATCTTATTAATAATATAATTTAAACTATATGAATTGCAAATTTATGTAAGTCTTCTATTGATTCCATCACACATTCTGATAATGTTGGATGAGCAAAGACGACCTTCTCAATGCTCTCAACGCTTGATTTGGTATTAATTATAAAAGATGCCTGTGCAATTATCTCTGTAGCTGCAGGACCAATTATATGCATACCAACAATGACACCACTATTTTTATCGGCAATAGTCTTTACAAAACCAAAATTATTGCCCATGCCAAGCGATTTACCATTTGCTGCATATGGGAATTTACCAATCAAGATCTCATCATACTGCTCTTGTGCCTGTTTTTCTGTTAAACCACACGAAGCAAGCTCAGGGTTAGTAAAAACGCAACGTGGAATATTATGGTAAATCAATTCTTCTTGAGTCACTTTCTCCCCGTTCAGTTCACCATTAATCAATTCTGCAACGCGTAAACCTTGTTTGCTTGCAGTATGTGCCAATTGCATTTTCCCTGTAATATCTCCTATAGAGAAGACATTTTGCTCATTTGTGCGGCATTGTTCATCGATGACAATAAAGTCTCTTTCTTTGCCAATTTCAAAACCTTCAAGAACGATATCACAAACGGGTTGGCGCCCTACTGCCACCAAGACTTTTTCTGCTTCGGTAGTCTTACCATTAGCTAAGCTAAGCGTCACTTTTCCATCTGCAATTTCTGCTTTTTCTACTCCGACTCTTAAGTTGATTTTGATACCGAGTTTTTTCAAACCCAAGGCTAATCTTCTTGAAATTTCTGTATCTTCTGTGGCAATCAATTCAGGTAAAAACTCAATTATCTCCACCTTGGTACCAAACTGTGCAAATATCGATGCAAATTCACAGCCGATCACACCGCCACCGATAATAGCAATACTCTCAGGCATCTGCTCAATATTCAAAATATCATTTGATGACAAGATATGTTTACCATCAAATGGCATAAAAGGCAATTCTTTTGGTATAGAGCCTGTCGCCAAAACTATATAGTCGACACTACATTGTGCCTCATTGTCTGCATAAATAGCATATTTACCATCGTGCTTAACAATTTTTTCTACCTTTTTATTTATCATAGGTATATTTCTTTTTTTGAAAATATACTCAATGCCAGACACGAGCTTTTCAACTACTTCTGCCTTGCGTTGATATACTTTTGTGAAATCAAGTTTGGGTGCATCAACTTCAATTCCAAACTCTGCAGACTGCTTTATTTCTGCAAACAAATCAGCAGATTTCACTAAGGCTTTTGTGGGTATACAGCCCCAATTCAAGCACACGCCGCCAAGTCTTTCTTTTTCAAAGCAAACTGTGTTAATATTATATTGGCTAAGGCGTATAGCTGTTTCATAACCGCCAGGACCGCCTCCAATTACTGCAACTTGATAATGTTCCATTATTTTCTCCTTAAACGACTATTTGGTATTTGAAGTTCCTCACGATACTTCGCAATTACGCGTCGAGAAACGCTTATCCCTCTTTCTTTGAGGATATTTACGATAAACTGATCGCTCAATGGCGATCTCTTATCTTCTTTTTCTATTAATTCTGAAATCTGTATTTGCACATTTTGTTTCGATACAGCATCATAATTCTTATCTTTACCTGCTGCAGAACAAAAGAAATCTTTCAAACACATGATACCAAATGGTGTATCGGCGTATTTGAGCTTAACCACACGTGAAATTGTCGATTCATTTACATTCAAATCGCTGGCAATCACCGAATAAGTCAGAGGTTCAAGGATCCCTGAATTATTGTAAAAGAAGTCTTTTTGATAGCTTATAATCGATCTCATAACACGCTCCAGCGTACGGCTTCGCATATAAATAGATTTTATCAAAAACCTGGCAGAATTGACCTTGGAGCGAATATAATTTAAGGCAACTTTATCGCCTGCCGATTCAGATAGCATTGTGCGATAATGCCTACTCAGAGTTATTCTTGGCACATAGTTATCATTTATTATAATCTCATATTCGCCAGCAATTTTTCTGACAATCACATCTGGCACGATATAGCTAGCTTTTGAGCTATTTAGCCTTATGCCTGGTTTGGGGTCAAGTTGTGAAATTCTCTCTCTATATGACATTACTTCTTTTTCTGTAATATTATATTTTGAAGCAATATTTTGAAATCGTCGATAAATAAGGTCATTAAAATCATGACGGATAATACTAAGCAAAACCAAATCTTGAAGCTCATACGGCTCTAATTGAGCGATCAGACATTCAGCCAAAGTTCTTGCTGTAATACCCTTTGGTTTGGTCTGCAAAATCTTTTGATGTATTCGATTAGCGCGTTTGGGGCTAAGCCCATATTCTGCGCCCTTTTCTTCAATATTATAATCTTCAGGCAAAAACCCATATTCATTTGTGCTTTCGACGAGTTCAAAAGCAAAATCTTTTTCTTGTTCACTAATGGGATATTCATCGATCAAATCAGTAAAGATGCGTTGGAGATTATCATCAGCTTTGATATAGTTTTCCATGTTTGCAGACTCATTTTCATAGCTTTTTGAGGAATACTCGCGTTCATCATTGTATTCATTCCAACTATCCAAAATCTCGCTCAATTCTTTTACTTCGTCCAGAGTTTCACTCATCTCACCATCAGGGTCTTTAATTTCAGCACCCGTTTCTTCTAAATAGCTATTTTCATCGTCATATTCTTCAGAGAGTTCGAGCAGAGGGTTTTGAACAATTTCATTTTTCAAAGCCAATTCCAATTCGATCAATGGCAATGCCAGCATCTTCAGAGATTGTATCATCTGAGGTTTTAGAGTAAGCTCTTGAGTTTGTCTTAGATTGATTGTTTGCGATATTTTTTGATTCATGTTTTGCCTTTATTATTCAAACACAGGGTTTAAAAAGCGATCTCCAAGATATAACTTGCGTGCATCTGGATCATTTATCAATTCTTTTGATGTGCCTGAAATCAATATTTTACCTTGAAAGATAATATAAGATCGTTGCGTGATAGACAGTGTATCAGCGACATTATGATCTGAAATAAATATACCCATATTCTTCTCTTCTTTTAACTTGATGATAATGTTTTGAATATCAGCCACAGCGATAGGATCTACACCTGCAAATGGCTCGTCCATCAATAAAAAAGATGGGTTACTCACCAGTGAGCGTGTAATCTCAAGCTTTCTTCTCTCACCTCCAGAGAGTGTATAAGCCTTTTGCTTTGCCAATGAAGTAAGATTAAGCTCTGCCAAATACTCTTCCAGCTTCACTTTTCGCTCTGCGCGATTATAAGGCATTGTCTCTAAAATTGCCATAATATTGTCTTCAACGGATAATTTATGAAAGATAGAGGGCTGTTGTGCAAGATAAGCCATACCCAATTGACAACGTTTATACATAGGCTTTTTGGTTATATCAATATCATTGAAATAGACCTTGCCTGCATTGGGTTTTGCCAAACCCAATATCATATAAAATGTTGTCGACTTCCCAGCTCCGTTGGGACCTAAGATACCAACAATCTCGCCTTGCTTTATTTCAAAGCTAATGTCATTGACGACACTCTTCTTCCCGTAGGTTTTTGATAGATTTTGTACTTTAATTATATTATTCATAAATGTAGATTATCTAATTACAGCTATTTTGTCAATCTTTTTTTTACAATTTGTGAAAATACATTAAGGCTGTTGCGCAGCAAATTAATATAACTTATAAAAGAACAAAGCAGAATCACAAATTAAAACAACACCCCTCTCTATATATAGGGCTTACAAAATGGGGTTTTTCGAAAACTATTTTCATCTAAATTAGCAGAAGGCTACTATGAGCGGGGTTAGATGCTATTATTTTTTGTACCAACAACTATCCTTATTGGCTCAGGGCAATTACATTTCCCTCTCAATTTTAAGCTTTTCAGCATTATTAAAGTCTCTAAGCCTGGATTACGCATTAATCAATACCCTCAAAAATCATAAGTAACATAAAAATAAACTAAAAACATAATGTTACTCAAAAAGTATTTGACAAAAATAAGAGATTAAATTACTATAATCAAAAATAATATATTATGAAGGAGTTTATGATGACAGTTATAGGAAAACCTTTCCCTACAGAAATCCGCAAAACTGCGGTTTATGATATTGAAGAATGGTATCAGAAATTATTAGCAGAGAGGCTCGATCGTCCATATCAAGCGATTCAGAGAAGTAATTTTGGACAATATGACATGGCTGTGCACTATCTCACCTCTGTTTTAGAGGAAGCAAAGGCAATTGAAAAAGTTTCTCTTTTCAATATCGATCATATGGCTCAAATCCAGTTTGCTGGGAAAGATGCTTGCGCTCTGTTGGATCGTGTTTTACCTGGTAATATGGGTAGCATGACTATTGGGCAGTGCAAATACACCTTACTCTTAAATGAAAATGGCACTGTGCGCGATGACATGATTGTGATGCGAGTTAGTGATGATAAATTTATTCTCGTGATCAATGCTGGACACGATATAACGGGCAAAGAAATAGTCGATAATAAAGAAATTGAATATCTATCAGACGCAGATTTTATCCTCCAATATAAAAAAGAAGGGGAAGAAGTTTTTGTAACTGACTTGTCTGATGATTTGGTCAAGATAGACGTTCAAGGTCCACTTTCAATGAAAGTGATTCGTGAAGTCTTTGGTGATGCTGCTTTGAAGAATCGTAAGAACCCTGATAAATGGATGGGCTTTTTCTCATTTAATGAAATTGAAATAGATGGTCAAACTTTCTATTTTAGCCGTACTGGCTATACAAACCGCTGGGGCTGGGAAATTTATATTCCACATTCAGTTGGTGTAGATTATTTCAAAAAGCTTATCCTTAACGTATTGGATAAGGGTGGGTTTCTTGTAGGACTTGGCGGTCGTGATGAAAATCGTCTATCTGCAGGTAATGCAGGCTTGCCAGTGATGGGCAGTGAATATGACGGACTTCATACTCCAACAAATGCGCCTCTCTTTGATGCAGCTGTTGATATGACAAAAGATTCATTTGTCGGCAAAGCTGCTCTGGAAAAAGATATCGCCAATAAATGCGATAAAAAAATGGTCGTCATTATCTCTGAAGGAAATGCTGTTGGTAAGGCTGTTTACCTTGATGGAAAGAGATTAGGCTCGATGACTTCATCAATCATTTCTCCAAATGTCTCCCAAGAAAAGAGAGAATATATTGGAACCACACGTAAGAACGTTTTAGCAGAAAATGGTACTGCAGCGATCGGCTTAGCTTGGCTATATAATAATCCTTTTGAAAAAGATGAAAATGGCGCTGATATCGTAGTCAAAGATGACCAAGCTGTTCGCATTAAAATCGATCTTTTTAAAGAAGTTGATGGCCAACCATCAGGCAAACCAATCCTTGGTTATATTAGTGGCGATGGTATATGTGTATCCACTTCTGCCAAAGCTCTGAAAAACATAGAAAAGCTATAAATGAACTGGAGACCTTTTATGAATAAGCAACAAACACCTCAGCAACAAACTCTTAATATCCAAATCGACCAACAAGTCGGTGAGGGAGTATATGCAAACTTCTTTATGATAGTTAATTCTGACTCTGAGTTCGTTTTGGACTTCGGCAGAGTAGTTCCTGGTATGCCAAATGCGAAAATCTATAGTAGGGTGATCACAAATCCACAACATGCAAAACAACTCTTAAAGCTTTTGGAAAAGAATGTTGATGCCTTTGAAAAACAGTTTGGTGAAATTAAAATCCCAAGCCTGCAAAACCAAGACAATAAGAATATTGGATTTCACCCTGTAAAATAACAAAATGTTAATATGAAAAAGGCAGCTCGTAAGAGCTGCCTTTAATTTATGTTTAAAGATTATTCAGTTTCTTCTGTTTGTGTCTTTGGCGCTTCTTCTGTTATTGGAGCTACTTCCTCTACAGGTGCAACTTCCTCAACTTCTGGTTCATGGTATTCAACAGGAGATGGAATTTCATTATCGTTCATATCCATATCATCATCTTGATCGTCAAATTCAGGGGCTGAACCTGTTCTTTCGATAATTCTATCACGATGAATCTTTTGATATTCTTTCATTAAATTCTTTTCTCTGCTGAAGAACCAAGCTTTAACACTCAAAATTAATCTACGATTATCTTTGTCAATTTCGATAATCTTCATATCAAGTTCTTCATTGACATCAAAGGCATCTTCTGGCTTATTAATCTTTGGAACTGCTAGATGTGAAATAGGTATAAATCCTTCTATATAAGTGTCGTCAAAAGGTATATCGACTAAAATTCCTTTTGTGATGCATTTTGCAATCTTTCCTCTTACTTCAGTGTTTACAGGGAGTGTCTCTTCAATGCTATCCCATGGATCTGGGTGTAATTGCTTAATACCGAGTGCGATACGATGTAATAATCTATCGATTGATAGTACAACAGCTTCAATTTCTTGACCTTTTTTGAGCACTTCTTTTGGATGATAAATGCGTTTTGTCCATGAGATATCAGAAATATGGATCAATCCATCGATATCTTCTTCTAATTCAACAAAAGCCCCAAAGTCTGTGAGGTTTTTAATTTTGCGTGTTACAATAGTACCGATAGGGTATCTTTCTTCGATAGTGAGCCATGGATCTGGGAACATTTGTTTGATACCGAGTGAGATACGTTGATCATCTTTTGAAACTTTTAATACAATTGCTTCAACTACTTCGTCTTCTTTTAGGTATTGTTTTGGATTAGTAACTTTCTTTGTCCAGGAGATTTCTGAAACGTGAACAAGCCCTTCAACACCAGGTTCGATCTCAATAAATGCACCGTAGTTCTCAATATTTACAACTTTACCTTTAACTTTTGTACCTTCAGGGTATTTGTTTTCAATGTTTTCCCATGGATGTGGTACTAATTGTTTTAAGCCGAGCGATACTCTTTGGTTTTCTTCATCATAATTGATTACTTTAACTTTTACTTTATTGCCGATATTGAGCATTTCTGAAGGGTGTTTAATTCTACCCCATGACATATCAGTCAAGTGCAAGAGCCCATCAATACCGCCTAAATCAATGAATGCACCGTAATCAGTAATGTTTTTCACTTCGCCATCAAGCTCAGCATCGATGATTATTTTGTCTTTGAGAAGATCCATTTTACTTTGTTGTTCTTCTTCAAGGACCTGTTTTCTTGAGACAATAATATTCTTTTTGTCTTCATCAATTTTTATGATTTTTAGTTGGGTTTCTTTTCCAATAAATTGGTCAAGATTTGGTACGTTTTTTAGTGCAACTTGTGAGCCTGGTAAAAAGGCATCGATACCTAAAACTTCCACCATCATGCCGCCTTTAACACGTCGTGTGAAAACACCAGTGATAACCTCATCTTTGTCATGAATTTCTTGTAACTTTTCCAGGTTAAGGATAAAATCAGCACGGCGCTTTGATACTCTTGGCTTACCGCTTCCATCTTCAAATGATACTATATACACTTTAATAATATCATCTTTTTCTGGTGGTTTGTTGTTAAACTCGTTAATAGGGATTGATGCATCTGATTTTGAGTGGATATCAACAAGCACTTCTCTTTCATTAACACTAACAACTCTCGCATCAACAATTTGTTTTGGTTCAACTCTGCTCAAAGATTCATTCAAGAGCTCTTCCATTGTAAGATGTTCAGCGTTCTCAACTGCCTTGCTTTGTTCGTTAGCTTCGACGATTTTGTTAACTTCATTTTCTTCTGGAATGAGATCCTTAGGGTCTTTTTGATCGTTAACGTTCATTTATTTCCTCCTTATAACCGGGAATATCATGGACATTGCTTATGATAATGTCTGAGTTCCCAACGATTTTATTTATTTTATTATATACGTCCAAAATAATCCAGTCAGGAGTTGATGCTCCAGCTGTTAATCCTATGGTATATTGGTTTTTAAACCAACTATCTTCTATTTCTTCAGCGGTTTCTATATGATATGTTTTTGTATAATTAGAACATAGAGTGGCTAACATTTTTGTATTAGAACTATTATTACCACCAATTACCACCATAAGATCAGCTATCTTTGCTAACTCTACAGTTGCATCTTGTCTAATATTTGTTGCATTGCAAATAGTATTAAACACTCTTAATTCATTGCAACGATTTATTAAAAAAATTACTAATTTCTCCAAGTTTTGCTCATTCTGTGTTGTTTGACAGATGATTGCGCATTTGCCAAATCTGCTGTTTTCAAATCTTGAAAAGTCTTTATTAACAATATGGTATTCATTTTTTATATATGATTTTAAAGCAATTATTTCAGGGTGCTCTGGATTGCCAAGAATAAAAATTGTATATTTCTCACTATCGGCAAGCTTGGCATAATCAAAAGCTTTTGAAACATATGGGCAAGTCGCATCAATTACCGGTATCCCTTTGTTTTGCAATTCATTTTTTTCAGTTAAAGGTATACCATGTGATCTGATTACAATAGCCTTATCAGTCACTTCTGGCATGCTATTAATCTCCTCAACGCCTTTTTCTTTAAGCGCAGAGACCATTTGTGGGTTGTGAATAATAGGACCCCAAGTATTTATGTTTTTATGGACAAGAGCCGCTTCTTCAGCCATTTTAATTGCCCTTTTTACTCCAAAACAAAACCCTGAGTTCTTTGCTATTAAAATTTTTGTCATATCTTTGAAATTAATCTTTCTGTTTAAATAAACTGATCATCATTATGAAGCCCTATGCTCTGACTCAAAAGAGTTAAGCCCTTGAATCTTTTCTAATATGTCATTCGATATTAATTGATATTTTTCTTTATTGTCTGCCAAATTATCATAAGATGACAGCATTATTGTTTCACCGATTATTATTTTTACTCTTTTTAATCTGAAGAGACAGCTAAAATGCTGTGTGGAGTTTTCAATGCGAATTGGCACAATGTCCTTTTTTACGGCTAATGCAATCATGCCAATGCCTGGCTTTGCCACTTTTCCATTACGTGTACCTTGTGGGAAAATAAGCATGGAGTGACCATTATTTAAGACGGAAATGCATTTCTTAATAGCGCTAATATCCATCTTGCCACGTTTGATAGGAATTGCATTAAATGTAGATAATATTTTACCCATTATTTTGTTTTTAAATAGCTCTGACTTTGCCAAAAAATAGATTTCAAGAGGCAAAACTGATCCGATAAAAGGCGGGTCGAAGTTTGATACATGATTAGAAGCAATAATTTTCCCTCCAAGCGTATCTAATCGCTCTTTATTGATGATCTCATAAGGTGCGAATATTTTCATTAAATATCTTATGAATAATGTTGTAGCCCAATAAATCTTACGCAATTTTTTCCCTTATCTTTTTTAAAATAAAGTCAACTTGTTCTTCGATTGACATGGTTGTAGTATTAACTTCTACAGCATCATTTGCTTTAATAAGAGGTGCTATATCGCGGTTAGCGTCATTTGCATCACGCCATGCGAGCTCTTCTCTTAATTGTTCAAAATCCACTTCAAGCCCTTTTTCTTGCATTTCAATTTGGCGTCGTTTAGTTCTTGCATCCAAGGTAGCAAGCATAAAAAACTTAAAATCAGCTTTTGGAAACACAAATGAACCTATATCTCGTCCATCCATTATTACGCTGCTATTTTTTGCCATCTCTCTTTGTAGAAACACCATACGATGTCTTACATTGGCAATTGTAGCAATTTCTGATGCTTTTTGACTTACTTCTGGAGTACGAATTAAGTCTGTTATATCGCGGTTGTTTAAAAATATTAAGTTTTTACTATCAATGGTTTTAAAAAGGATATCAATTTGGTTTAACATCGCCTCTACGCTGCTTACATCCTTGAGATTTTTATTATGCTCTATCGCATACAAAGCGCATGCACGGTACATTGCACCAGTGTCGATATACAAAAATTTTAATTCTTCTGCCAGCCTTTTCGCTGTTGTGCTTTTACCAGAAGCTGCTGGACCATCAATTGCTATAATAATATTTTTTCCCATAATACTCATTTCACTATATAATAATCCATAATATATTTTTAACTCATTTTTGTCAATCACTTTTTTATACTGATGAAAGATTTTTTTTATTAATCTAATTACTATTAAATCTTTTGTTTGATTTATTACCAAAATTATACCTTCAAATGTATTATTATAATGTAAATATGAATAATGATCTTCACTATGTAAAAATTAGGTTAAAGGGCTGACTATTATGCATTTTAGGATACCCATCACGCCTGAGCTTGAAATATAATGAAATTCTGAGAGCTTTGAATTAGAAAGGAAAAGATTCATAGACGCGGATTACGCTGGTTTTTAAGGATTTTATGTTTTGAGCCAGCTCCAAAAAAGGCATAATAACGAAGGCTTTTTAAAAAACAGACTTTAACTTCGTCTGTTTTATGTTTTGAATAAGGCATTA